>Ga0160490_100117_pt1 | contig 60421 bp, 65 predicted proteins | sample DIDnMG_7_FD_108210 | JGI IMG/M metagenome (GOLD analysis project Ga0160490, IMG submission 108210) | Enriched soil microbial communities from UW Madison campus, WI, USA - DID2934_E24_Lignin MG | ecosystem: Environmental > Terrestrial > Soil > Unclassified | place: USA: Madison, Wisconsin...
AGATGTTGCCGGCCAGCAGATACAGCAGGTAGATGCCCAGCAGGACGTAGGCAGGAACGCGCCATCGACGAAGCCGGTGCGGGATGTGCGCGGAAACAGGGGGCATCTACTGCTCAAAAGGTTGGAATTTCCGCAACTATTACGGAGCGGATGGCGGTGGCGCGTGAAGCAGCTACGGGGCCGGAGCTCGATTCTGGTAGTGTGCGGCCTGGTCATGACCACAGATCTGCAGGAGACGCATGGAGATCCGGCCCGCCCGCGCAGGCGATTTCGACGTGATGTGGGGCATGTTCAAGACGGCCATTGCGACGCAGGATGCGCTGCCCTTTGCCGGCTCTTTCGCCGTCGAGACGTTTCGCGCGCATTGGTTCCAGGCCCAGGCGCCTCATGTAGCTGTGCTGGAGGGCCGGGTGGCGGGCATGTACAAGATGGGCCCGAACTTCCCTGATCTGGGGGCGCATGTGGCCAGCGCCACGTATGTGGTGGATGCGCCGGCACAGAGGCAAGGCGTGGGCCGGGCGCTGGTGGAACACAGCCTGGAGCGGGCGAGGGCGGAAGGATTCCTGGCCATGCAGTTCAATTACGTGGTCAGTACCAACGGCCCGGCGGTGGCGCTGTACCGGAAGCTGGGGTTCGACGTGGTCGGGACGTTACCGAAGGCGTTCCGGCACGGTCAGTTGGGGTTGGTCGATGTCTTCGTGATGCACAGGTTCCTGTAGTGCCGTCGCCGGGCCGGTCGCCTCAATCAGCGTTCTTTGGGAGCGTGATGACGAATGAAGTGCGACCATCCCGCCATCGCCCATGGACCTTGCCGCGGTGCGCGTGGCAGATTTCCCGCACCAGGAACAGGCCGAGGCCCAAGCTCGCGTGTTCGCCTTGTGACGCGTTGTGCGAGCCTCTGCGCAAGGGATCGAACAGACTGTTGAACGCTTCGTCCGATAGTTCGGCCCCGGTGTTGCTCACCGTGATCATGATCTGGTCGACGAGGCCCTCAAGGCTGATCCGCACATCGGTGCCGTGTTCTCCGTACTTTGCAGCGTTGGTCGTGAGGTTGTGAACCGCCTCGCGCAACGAAGAGGCATCGAAGCAACCGCGGGCATCGCCTTCAGCCTCATATTTGATGGGGACGTGGTGCAGGGCAGCGCGAAGCAATTCGACTTCCTCGCCAAGCGATTGGGCAAGATCGCAGTCCACCGGATGAATGGCCATGCCATCGCCCAGCTTGCTGCGGCTGTAAGCCAGCAGGTCGTCGAGCAGCTTGTTCATGCGCATGCTGCCATTGATGATCCGCTAGGCCTGCCTGGACAATGCCGGATCCTGCAGCCCACTGGCCAGAGTGTCCGCCGAGAACATGACCGCTGCCAAAGGACCTCGGAGATCATGCCCGAGCGCTGCCAGGAAGATCTGCCGCCAGGATTCGACCTCGGCAGAGAACTGAGCAAGGGATTCGGCGACCGCCTGGTCGATGGCCTCATTGAAACGAAGGATGTCATCGATCGATGAAGTTATCAGCTGCTGGTCGGATGCCCATCGCCGAAGTACCGAAGCCCGGAGTGCTCGATACTCAGCCACCATCTGGTTGAGACCAAAGCCGGCGATGGCGCGGGTTCGGCCATGATAGGACGCGGCGGACTCGGGGCCGGGTTTCAACGGTGCAAGCCCGTGGGACTTTGCGACCTGCTGGGAGGCTGTTTGAGGCGATCTGAGATCGTCTACGACCGCCTGAAGAATCTGGGGAAGATGATTCCGAAGTTGCTTTGCGCTGAACTCGACGGTATCGGGCGCCTGCGTTTCGGCGAATGCCACCGCGTCTTCGAGGATTTCCCGCGCATTCCGTTCGATAAAATCAGCCAGGCGCATCGCCAAACCCGTCCTTAAGTGGTGCGTCGAGCCTACACCGGCGGGCCTGCATGCTGGGTGAGAAGTTGGCGCCGTGGAGCCAGGTTCTGCGGGCGTTGGGAGGGTTGCTTGAAGGGGAGCAGCGTGCGGCCAGGACTGGACTGATTGGGGTTCGTATGGGTAGACCTCTTGGTAACATAATATACAGAATGGGTCAGTAGACCCGCGCTAACCGCCTGATTTTGGCCGGTTTTTGCGTTTCCGATGCTGGGCAACGACAGCGCCACCAGCGCGACGACCGCAGCCGCCGCGCTCAGCCTGTCCAGCATGAGACGCCACAAGGCACGCTCAGTCGCAGTCTGCGCACGTTCCGCGTGGAGCATGGCAATCCACGTTGGCCCATCGAGCTTTGCCAAGGCACACATCTGCGCAATTCGCTCATCCGGGATCGGATGGCGCCCATGTCGCCACGAACTGACCATTGCTCGCGTAAGTCCGATCTTCTGCGCCAAAACGTTGTCGGACGGGAAGTTGCAAGCGGCCTTCACTTTGTCAAGCAGATCGTTGGCGGTATCCATGGTTAGCAATCCTTGACAGGGGTGTATAGCGGGACTATACATGCCTCCGTGTTTGGCGTGGCTAAACACCCCGCCACCGGCACCCCAAGGCCGCTGGCGGGTCGCCTTGGGGCTTGGGGCAGGGGAGCAGGGATGATCGATCCGCTCATTACCTTCGTGCTGCTGGCGGCCGGCGTGGCCGTGTCCATCGGTGGCGCAAAGCTCGTTTCGTGGCTGCTCGACCGGCGTGATTACACCGCCTCGCAGCAGTCCCGCGAAGCCCAGGTCATCGCAATCGCGAAGGCTGAGATTGCCGCCACCAAGCGCGGTGATCTTCTGGCCGCTGCTCGCTACGCCGAAGAGCAGGAGCGCGCCGCATGAGTAGGTTTCCCTCATTCGCCGAACTGGTGGAGTTCGATATGGGTCTTGCGGGGTGCGCCGCGCTCATCGCCGTTTGTCTGGGAGTGGCATTGCTCTCCATCGTGATCGAGCAGGCATGGTTGGGGCTTCGTCGCCTGCGGAAGCTCGGCAAGGACCGCTCCAATGGCCGGTGAACGCGCGGTGCTGGCCGGGTCGGGACTCCCCTCGTCTAACAGGGGAGTCAGTGAATTCAGGAACCCCGAGGGAACCCTGACGGTCGGCATTGACTGGTTTTCCGCTTCCATCGATCTGCGCGCAGCGCTGGACGAACTCGCGTTCCGTGATGGCGACAGCTTCGAAGAGGTCCGCCAGTGGATCGAGTTCTCCCCGGACAACGCCCGCATCGCGGCCCTGCAGGTGTTCTGCTGGTTCTTCGCCGGGCTCGGCCTTGAACTTGATGAAACCGTGGGCGGCGGTCGCTTCTACACGTGGCGAATCAAGATCATCGACGCAGCCAAGAAGTTCGTTGGCATGATCGAATTGGGCGGCGAAGATTGCCGCCGCGCCGATGGCACGTATACCGCCCGTATCGAGCTAACGGGTGATGGATGCAAGGCCATAGGCGCAGCGCGCTGCGGCCATGCGCAGCGGTGGCTGGAGCTTCGAGCGAAGCTCGAAAGCTGCGCCGGAAGGATCACCCGCGTCGACGTGTGCGCTGATGACCTGGTGGGCGACTACCCATTGCGTATGGCGCAGAAGTGGTACGCCAATGGCGACTTCGACAACCGTGGTCAGCGCCCCAAGGCGCAGCTGGTGGACGACTACGACAGCGGTGACGGCAAGACGTTCTACGTCGGCGGTAAGAAGTCGGAAAAGCAGCTGCGCGTCTACGAGAAGGGCAGGGAGCAGGGCGACAAGAGTTCGCCGTGGGTGCGCTATGAGGCGCAGTTCCGCAACTCCAACCGTAAGGAACTGCCGCTCGACATTCTGCGTGACCCGGCCTCCTACCTGCTGGGTGCCTATCCGGTCCTGTCCTTTCTGCGCTGCGTTGCCACGCGCATCGAAATCACGAAAGCCGCCGTTGAGGCGACGTGGAAGAGTGTTCGCCGCCACATCCGCCGCCAGTACGGCGCAGCCCTCAATTTCATCGCCAAGAACTGCCCTGACGATCAGGCATTGCGGGCGGTAATCGAATCCTGCACTTCGCCATCGCTGCCGAAGTGGGTCACAGGTGACACAGCAGCGCACTGGCCCGAAATCGCGGCCGTACAGCCAACCTCAAAGGGGTAACAGCACATGAGCATCAAGGTCACCGTCCTCAAGAACGAAATTGACGAACGCGGCGGCAGCTTCAAGAACGACGCTGGCGAGAACGTGGAATACACCACCCGTAAGCAGAAGGCCAAGCTGGAAACCGGTGGTTTTGCCTACCCGTTCGACGTGCGCCTGGACAAGGGCCAGCCGGGCTACCCCGAGGGCGAGTACGAGCTCGATGTTGAATCCATGTTGCAGGTCAACAAGGGCGTCGCCTCGCTGAGCAAGTTCACCGTCCTGCGCATGGTGCCCAAGGCTGCACCGCGCGCAACCGCGCAGGCTTAAGTCATGGCCGTGTGCGTGTCTCTGACGGCTGAGGGGACGCTCGTACCCACCGGGGAGCCTGCATCGCAGTGTGGTGGGTATGTGCTTGTGTCAGCAGCAGAGCACGCACAGGCCTCAATTCTCATCGATCTATTCCAGTGGCCCGAACCTGAGGTGGCCACTGGCTGGTTCTCGGGGGTGTTCACGCTAGTTCTTGCACTGAACGTGCTCGGCTACATCGTGGGCGCCGTCGTGAAGTCGGTCAGTACAGAGCGGGATTGACCACCCCATTCAACGCGCACAACGCGCATAACCAAGGAGCAGTGCAATGGACTTCGGCGACATTCTGACCGGCCTCGCAGCCGCCAGCGCAGTCAGCGCAATCATCAGCGCAGGCGCCATCAAGGCGTCCCCGGGCTTCGCCCGCTGGGCGACCAACAAGGTCGCGACCTTCTTCCGCTGATCGCGGTCGAATCGTGACGGGGAGGGGCTGGGAAACCGGCCCCGATTCCTATGCAGACACAGCCCGATGACCTCAACACCGACGAATGCCAGGACGACTGGTGCCCTGAGTGTGGCGGTGATGACGTGATCGTGTTGGACGACGGCAACCTGTGGTGTACGGAGTGCCGCACCGTCATCGACTATTAGGGGGTGGGTGATGGATTTCAGTGGAGTGTTTCTCGGGCTGTCTGTCGCTCAGGCGGTCGCCGCAATCGTGGCAGCAGGGACGCTTATGGCACTGCCGTGGTTTGGCCGGTGGTGTGTTGACAAGGTCGCGGGCTTCTTTGAAGACCGTGAGGACCAAGACGCCGACGAACATGCCGACGATGAGGCAGGCGAGGTGGAGGAGGCCGTGTGTGGTGACACCGGCCACGACTATGACGGCGGCGAATGCGTCTACTGCGGCGCGCCAGAGAGGGAGGATTGACGATGCTCGTGTGCATGGTGTTTGCGTTTATCGGTGGACTGGCCGGCCACGCTGTTGCCCTGGCATTCAATGAGGCCAGTCAGTGATCCGATACCTCCTCACGGCCGTCTTTATCGCTTTGGTGAGCTTATGCCCGGCCTTCTCTGTCGCGGCGCAGACCGCGGGATGCTCATCCAGCCCCGATGTTAAGTACGCGGACTGTGGTGATCAGGGTGCCGCCTATTCGGCAGCATGGGCCGCAGCAACGGAAACCGCCGCGCGCGAGAACGCATCGCCTGGACTCCGATGGACACCCCATGTGCAGCTGGACGGTGCTTCGGTTTACATGGGGTTTGTTCGGCCATCCAAGGATACTAGTGGTGTGTATGCGTCAGTCAGGCGCGGCTTTAAGACCATGTGCAGTGCACGCCCAGAGGAAACGGGCTGGAAGGGTGAAAAATCAGGAATCGGTGCCGTCTGCCATAACGGGTGCAAGTACACCGACAGTATCTACGCCGGATCACCTACCGGGCACCTCTATACGCCCTCCGGCGACACATGCAAAGCCAACGAATTGGCGCCGCCTGAAATAGCCGATCCCGGCGAGGGCGGGGGCGACGGCGGCGGAACCGGCCCCGGTGACGGCGGTGGCGATGGTGGTGGTGACGGCGGCGGTGATGGCGGTGGTGGTACCGGCCCAGGTGGTGGAGATGGCGGTGGCGGAACTGGTCCGGGCGATGGCGACGGCGACTGCAAAGACCCTGCAGGCTGCGAAGGACCGGGCCCCGGTCCCGGCCCCGGTGATGGTGGCGAAGGAGGCGAGGGCGGCGGGGCGGGGCCGACGACAGGGCGCCTCTACAAGAAGTCCGGCAAGACGGTGCAGAAGGTGTTGGCCGAGTTCAAGACCGCCATTGAGGGCGCGCCGATCCTGTCCAAGGTCAAGGGGTTCTTCGGAAATTGCACCGGCGCAGGCGGCTCCTGTCCCACAGCAACATGGGATGGCGGTCAGTACGTCGGCAAGTTCGATCTGAGCAGCTTGTGCAGCGGGCCATTGCTGCAGCTTTTCCAGTACGCCGGATTTGTCTTCCTTGCGGGCATGGGCGTTGTTGCCCTGAGGTGGGCACTGCTATGAATCGGAAACATCTGATCGTGTTGGCTGCAGCGCTTCTTGTGTTGGCGCTGTCGGCATCATGGGCGTATGCCGAAGGCGTGAGCCCGATTACTGCGATCACCGCATGGGCCAAGGAGCAGATCACGTCGCTGTGGGCGGACTTCTCCGATTTCATGACGGACCTGCAAACGGACTTCATCGAGCTCGTGTTGTCGTTCGTGAAGGCGATTGTGTACCTGATCCCGGCACCGGACTTCCTTACGCAAATCAGCTTCTGCGCGATGCTCAATGCGGCCGGCCCATGGACCGCCTTCATAGTCGGGCAGCTGCGTGTCGGAGAGGCAATCGCGCTGTTGACCGCAGCCCTTATTTTCCGCCTTGTGCGGGTGTTCCTGACCGTATTCCAGTGGACGTAACGAAATGATCTTCGGCCATGAAGGGTTGCCGCGCAGCGGCAAGAGCTACGAGGCAGTGCTCCACCACATCCTGCCCGCGCTGCGCGCTAAGCGGCACGTGTACGTGCGCCTTAACGGCGTAGGTGAGAGGCTGGACAAGATTGCGGCTCACCTCGGGATGCCTGAGGAAGAAGTGCGTGATCTTGTCCACGTGATGGGCGACAAGGAGGTGGTTGACTGGTGTGTATGCGACACGGACAACGACGGCGCTATCTCGTTCCCGCACATCGAGAAGCATGCTCTAGTCGTGATCGATGAGGCGCATGAGTACTGGCCCACGAACAGGGCCAATTTGCCGGAGCGCACGGCCAACTTCTTCGCGAAGCACGGCCACATTAGCCTGGACATGGTGATCATTTCGCAGGACTGCAAAGACCTGCACCGGCTGATCATTCGCCGCATGGCGAAGAAGAACACGTATACCAAGCTCGATGCGCTGGGCTCCGATCAGCGCTATTCGGTGAGGTTCTACGCCGCCACCGGCACCGGCAAGTACGAGACGGTAGGCACCGAGGTTCGCAAGTACGATCCGGCCATCTGGGAGCTTTACCACGGCGTGCAGCCGGGCATTGAGTCAAACGAGGTCTACAAGGGCAACACCCGCACCTTGTGGAAGACACTGCGGGGGCCCTCAATCGTGATGGGGCTTGCACTCGTTATCGGCGTTGTCATGTTCCTGCGATTCTTCTTCGCTGGTGGCTCAACCGGCGAGGAAAGCAAGCTGAAAGAGGTTGTGAAGTCGCAGAAAGCCGCGATTCCGGCAATCGCGCAAGCGCCCGGCGCACAGCCGGCCACCGTGGTCACGAAGGTGGTGGACACCCCGAAGTCCAAGGAGAAAATGCCCGCAGGCGTGCAGTACATCCTCGACATGGCGGCCAATGCCAGGGCGCGGCACGCAGGTTGGTACGGGCACCGGGATATCGTGGAGTTCCGAGCATCGGGGGGAGGGCAGGTGCTCGACAGATTCACTACGGAGCAGCTGTGGGCGCTGGGCTGGTCCGTAAAACGGACAGAGTTTGGTGTGCTGCTGTCAGCGAAAGGCCATGAGATCATCGCGACCACTTGGCCCGTGGATCCGTTCGGCGAACAGTCCGATTCAACTACCGAGCGCATAAGGGCTGCGGCGGGGTCGCCTGTGACGAGCGCGAGCGAGACACAGCCGACCACCGCCGCGGCGAACGGGAGCACCCTGATTGCAGTTGGCAAGCGCCCGCTGGGCACGTTCCCCGAAACGCCGCCGTATCAGGCCAGCTTCTGATTTGTGTGACTGATCACGGGCAGCGGTCGTTCGGAGAAAGCACCCAGCCACCATCAGCGGCCATCTGCCTGTACGGCTTTCCTGCGAAGCACTGGACGTTCATCGTCGGCTGGTCGCCGCATCGCGAGCCCGGTAGATTTTCCCAGCCGCCTTCGATGCGACGGAACAGCATGCCGTCGATGCATCGCATATCACGGCCCAGCTGCTCGGGACGTGCGCGGGAAGGCGTCACAACCGGTGCTGCTACGACCTCACGCTGCTGCATGGCTTGTGTAGGGGCCGCTGTTTCGACAGCATCAGCGGTGCGTCGCAGCCCCTCAAAACGCTCATTCCATGCACTGTTGGTGCGTCCAAGCGTCAGTACACCGATGGTGGCAAGGCTTATCACCGTCAGAAACCCTGTGACCAGCCACGGGAAGTACCAGCGGCGCCGCTCGATAGGCGGCAGGTATTCCGGTCGTTCGCGTTCCATACGTCCCCCAAGGCGTCTTGAGCGCATTGTAGCCGGGGTGTAGGGGCAGCGCCCCTACGGAAGCGCCTCACACGCGCTGGCGAGGCCTCGGCCCCGGTACTGGCAGGACACCCGCCACAGGATCGGCGTCAGGACCAGCCATCACCCCCGAAGACCGCTTTGCGCGACGATGGGCGACCTCGGCCAGGTCAACGATACCGGCACGCCCGAACGGCCGTTTCTGGCCGCCTCGGGCAATCTCCATCATCCGACGCCATTCCTGCGCCTGTGCTGCCAGCAGAGAGAGCCAAGCCAGATCCTGCGGTTCCAGCTCACGGCCTTCGGGTGTGACCAGTCGACCGGCCTTAAACGAAAAACCGGCCCAAGGGCCGGTTAGGTTGCGATCACGCACAATCAGGCTCCATGCCACAGCAGGGCCGAGGGTCGAGGCAAGCTCCGTGCCAGTCTGGCCCAGATGCTTCGAACATAATATACATTATGCGAAATGCTGTATCGGGCGGCCGCAGCCTTCGTGTCCTCCGCATGGCAATGGCTGGGCTGATGACTGCTGATTGACGGGGAGAAGTCGCCCCACCTACTACGAAAAGTCGCCCCATTTTCTACGGAAAGTCGCCCCACATTTGACGGAACTCCCATCAAGGCGCCCCTAATTCGACGAAGCTACGAAACTGATGCCCCAGATTTGATCGAACGGCAGACAAGTTGCCCCAAGAGTCTCGGTTGGTGGTTGCTCAATTTAACCTGCGAGTGAACCCTTGTGCCACCGGCGAAGATCGCGGTCTGCGTATCGGTGATTCTGGGCGCTGGGGGAGCAAGCCTTGGCAAATCGCGCGCCGCTCCGCGTGCGGCTAATCTGGGCCTGCAGGCCCGCGCTTCCTGCCCTGATTAAACCGAGATCTGCAGGGGCGCGCTCTTTGATTTTGAGTTTGTCCGATGGCGGGCTCGGGGCTGCATGACTGATGGCAGATGTACGTCACGCTACGGCAGTCTCCAAGGCCAGCATCTTCTTTTGCCGGGATCGCGATAGTTCCAGCTGTGGCGAGGACCATAGTGGTGCCTTGGGAGGCGCCACTGAATACGTCCCTCAGGGTCACAGCCGCTGATTGATCCATGCCCAGGTCGTGTTGGATAGGTAGCCTTGGTGGCTGCCTGTGTAGACATGGGTGACAAAGATCCGGTCGTTCCCATCAAGACGCTGCCTGAGATCGGTGCATAGAGCGTCGGCGGATAGGCTCGTTGAGATCCATCGCACGGTCTCAAGGCCGGGATCGGCGACGTTTTCGTGCCGATTCAGGTGGTTCAGAAACGCTGTCCGCTTTGCTTCGTAGTTCGCTTCGCGGTTCAAGTTCCAGGTCACTACATAGACGGCCATTTCGATCCTTCGAGTGTGACACTCAGTGTGTCGGCGCGATCATAGCAAGTGTGATACACGTCGCGAAAATGGCTGCCCCGCCCTATTCTTTGATGGTTCCGATAAGATATATTTATCGGAACTCGGGAGATTTTTGCGCTATATTTTCAATCACTTATGAGCGACCTCCTGCCAACTCTGACCACCGCGGCTCCTGCCAAACCGACCGTGGCGCAGCTCTCGCAGTCCTCGGCGGACGCGGTACGCGAAGTCTTCGCCGAAGCGGCCTCGGCCAACACCACGCGCAGTTACGCCACCGCATTGCGCTACTGGGCGGCCTGGTACCAAGGCCGCTACGGAGTGGTCATCGCCATGCCGGTCGACGCGTCTTGCGTGATCCAGTTCATCATCGATCATCTGGCCCGGCGCTCAGGCGACGCCCTGACCTGGGAGCTGCCGCCGACACTGGATGCGCTTTTGGTAGAAGGCAAATTCAAGCAGCGCCAAGGACCGCTCAAGCTGTCGACCATCGTCCACCGCGTTGCGGTGCTCTCCAGCGCCCATCAATTGCTCAAGCTGGCCAATCCCTGCGAAAGCAGCGAGGTTCGGCAGCTGTTGGCCAAGGGCCGTCGCGCCGCACATAAGCGCGGCGAGCGGCCGAGCAAGAAGACGGCGATCACTGCGACCGAATTGATGGCGATGATTGCGACCTGTGAGGACGATCTTGTTGGGAAACGTGATCGTGCCCTGCTCTACTTTGCCTTCGCCAGTGGTGGGCGCCGGCGGAGCGAGACGGCCCATGCCGCCTTGAGCAAGCTTGCGCCGATCGACGGCGGGTACCTCTACCACCTGGATGTCGGTAAAACGCTTCAGGAGGGCGTCAAAGCAGGCGGCTCGCCGGACAAGCCCTTGTTAGGTCCACCGGCCGAAGCGCTTCGCACCTGGATCGAAGCGGCTGGACTGCAGGAGGGTGCCCTCTTCCGCCAATTAACACGCGGGAAAGTTGGGGCCGGCTTGTCACCGAAGTCGGTGGCCACCATCATCCAGAATCGCGCACGCGCTGCCGGGTTGGTGGGGAGCTTTGGCGGTCACAGCCTACGATCGGGTTTCGTGACGGAAGGTGCTAGGCAAGGAATTGCCCTGCCAGCCATCATGGCAATGACCGATCACCGATCGGTGGTGAGTGTAATTGGCTACTATCAAGCCGGTGCAGCCGAAACGAATCCGGCGGCCCGAATGCTGGAACGCTCAATAAAGTCAACTTCGGATTGACTGCCTTGGCAGTCGCGGCGAAAGCCGCCCTGCCCGTCAGGGCATCGTCCCGCCCGCCTTGATGACCATGACCGACCATGGGCTGCGGTCAGCGGTCGACCACCTCCGGGCCGGCGCCGTCAACACCAACGCGGCCGCGGGCCTGCTTGATAGTCGCGGGCCGGCCCTTGGTCCTCGATGCCACTACGACTGGGGCGCGCAATTCCTATTGGACGATCACATGCTCCACCGCGCGTCGACTGTTCTCCAGGCTGGGGGATTCCTGCATGTACAGGGTCGAATCCTGTTCCCGCGCCACCTGCCGCAACAGCTTGTCCATCTCCATTGATAGTCGCCACAGCGCGGCAGCTTTCTCGGGCGTATCCAGGATGCGCCGCGAACCATCGGGCGTCATCAGCGCTTGAGCCTCGGTGGGATTGTGATAGCACCAATCCAAGTGCCGTTGCGCCTCCGTCAGGATTGCCAGCTCCCATTGCGCGCCGGCGCGCAGTGCGGCCAGGTCCGCGTGATAGAGCAAGCCGGCGATCTCAAAGCTGGATAAGCCGATCATCGTGCCCTCCTCTTCTGCGTCGGCTTTGACGTTCTTGCATAGCCGGATCGCTTTGCGGAGGCCGCCGAACGCCACAATATCTCGGTCTGACACCCGCTTAATATGGAGAAATGGCAAGTTGTCGATCGTAACGTGGTCGAACTTGTGGTAGATAGAGACGCCACGATCGTATTCCAGTCCACTAAGCTGGTACTGCAACGTATCCCACCACACCGCAGGGACGACATCGACAGGACGAGCTAGCGAGCCGCCGCTGAGCTTGACGGCCTTTGCATTGGTCGCATCTACGTCGACTGCCGGAAAGGCGGCGCGCAAGGCAGACTCGCTCGTGCGACGTAGATCGCGCAGCAACAGCAGGGTGTCGCGAACCGGCGGGGAGTAAGCTCCGCGCTGGGCCCGAACACCGCCTGGCGCGTAATACAACGAACCCAGCCCAATCGTCAGCAGATCCACATCGCTGACGCCCCGAATATGCACATTTAATGGCACCGAACCCTGCAAACGATAGGTGGTGCCGAGTCCTTCGGCCGCCAACCGCTGTCGCAGTTGGTTCTCGACCCGGCTGGCGGTCTCGACGCTGATGCGCGTGTAGTCGGGATCGACCTCCTGCATGGCGCCCAAGGCGTAGCGGGTGGATGGTTTGCCCCCGGCCCGCCGCTCATAGGCCTCCCCCAAGAGCTGCTTGCGGAGGATCTCGACCTGTTGATCCGCGGCAACTGCGGCGGAGCGGTCAGCACCCGATCGCCGGGCGCGCAGCTTCTGGAGCCGATGATCGATTGCGGTCATGATTGGCGCCTCCAGCGCATTCGACCGTAGGTCGCACGCCCTCGACCATTGAAATAGTCACCTTCGGCCTGCTGTTGGTCCGCGCTGACAGTCATGTCGCAGAAGCCTACGTGATTGGCAAGATTAGGTTGATCGATACGCGCATCATTGCGATAGTTATAAAACAACCGGTAGCCACCAGCTTCATCGTGCATCAGTGCCGCGACCACGCTATCGGACCCGGATTGCTCGGTGGTCAAGCGAATTCGTAATCGATCCCAGCTCTGGGCAATAGACACCGTACCGGTCCAGTCTCGCGCCGACGCATCGTCCGCCCCGCCATACGAAGTCCCCTCGCAGCGCCACTGCCCCTGCAGATCGGGGACTTTCAGCAGCCGTGACAGCCAAGGAATTCGCCAGAGGTGGCGGTCGAATAGCCAATAGAGGATCAGGTACACGGCCCCCGCACCGATGAGCGCCATTACCGAGGGCGTCAGGTGCGCAGGTAGGCCGTACCTTGCGGCCAGATCGATCACCCGCAGGACCAAGTAGACAATGCCCGCTGAAATGGCGGCTGCCGCAGTCCCCAAGTAACGGCCGATCTTCGCTCGACTGATCCCGTCCAGCAGGACGTACTCATGACTCCTCATGCCTTCTGCCCCATTGCTTGAGTCACTAATGTGCCGCGCCATATCGGGCGCCCCTAGCGTCATTCACTATAGCCCCGGTCAGTCGCACTGACTGAGACAGGCACCAAGGCTATGGCTTCGGCATCGAATTGCCTATGCGATCTTACGGACATGACTGCTCGCCACCTCTAGAGCAACGCCGTCACGCCCGCACTTCTGGCGTGCAATAATCGTGAAGCGGAACTTGCGCCCAGTTGAGCATTTTGTCATTCATTCTTGTTGATATGAGTGATGTATGCATCAACTTTTCTTATAAGGCCATGAAGGTTTATGGTCGCACGATGAATGAAGTCGTCAATTGAATTCGGGCTGAGCGACAATTCGTCGCCATCGGGCCTAAATAACCTGCCAATTCTTTCGCGGTGCGCCGGCTTTTTCACCATCCCGCCGAAATGGACTATGGTGTGCCGAATCGTAAACATCTCGTCCAACATGCGTGGGCACTGCGTAGTTTCCCAGTTGGACGTTTCAAACTTTAGTGCCAGCTTGAGATGCTTGTAGATGTAATAGATCTTCCTGAGCACCTTGTTGCCGTTTTGCACATCAACATTAAATTCCTTTGCGAACTCGCCATACCTTTCTCCATCTGACTCTTCTAGCCCCATGATTGGGAACAGCGAGCTTACGAAAGCCTCTGTGCATGCGCAGATGCTTACAACGCACTGCCTGCGTACCATCTCGCCATACTCTCCGCCTCGAAGATACGCACTGAGGTCATCAGCGCTTATGATGGTTGTGTAGCCATCAGGAAAATCGTCGCTTAGCCTAGCGAACCCGCTGAGTTCGACCAGCGACAAAAGTTCTTGCGTGTATGTGCTGCCAATTGCAACTTTGGCTACCTGGTCGAGGCTTCTATAGAAATCTTCGCACAGAGAGAGCAAGTCATTGTTTTCGATGTGGATCGAAGTTGCGATGTTTGCCATTGCTGTTTTGCCCGATTTTTCGGCCGAATAGGCGGCCCCGTGAGTCTGACTGCTGATGGTCGATACGATTAAGGGGTTTTACCTAGACTCATGCCTGGGTGAGGCCTGCCACTGCGGCCAAATGCCCTTAGCGTCACGACTTAACTTGGAACGCATTCCCGGCCGCACATCGGTCGCGCCAGGAGTTACCTCAACTATTTCATTGGAGGTCAGTTCCACGATTCCGGCAGAGATGGGGTGAGGCAGGACCGGATCGCAGCCCGAGCCAGTGCGGTGCCACTACCTAAATCCCTCCCAAATCCTTGAGTACGGCCTGCCCTTTCTGCAGGAATCCAACGAGCAGCCGCCCTCCTGCCACCTGCCTCCCCAACTGCTCGTTGAGGTAGCTGGCCTGCAAACGCGCATGGGCCAGGAGATCCGTCTGGGCCATGCTGGGCGTTACGGCTCGGAGCGGTTCGCCTGGCGACGCCAGCTGCCCCCCGATCGACTGGACCACGCAAGGTCGCTGGCTGTCATTTTTGGCATATGCCGTTGCCATCATCCGACGGTTCTTCGGCGACCAGCCACCAAGCACCAACTCGGTTCCGAGCTGCTCGATCGGTAATCCCGCCTCGACGGCCGCCCTCTCGTAGTTCGGCCACAGCTGGTCCACCACCAGCCCCAACTCAGCAGATAGCTGTTCCATTGTGAAATCTGCCCGGAAGCTGGCCTGGAGTACCAGTTCATAAATTCGGAGGAAGAATTGCGTAGAACCTCGCGTAGCAAGCATTAGGTTGTGCTGAGGGATCAGCAGCAGCTTTGCCCCTGCGGAATGTGCCCCTGTGATCGCGTCCTCTGCAAGGGTATCCACTGCGACGACAAGGTGGTCACGAGTGAGCAGAAGGTTGAGGATGCTCATAGCGGGCTCGCTTAGATGTTCGCAGACTATCGCCTTCCACTCCCCTTCCTGTCCAGACTGCCATGACCTCCGAAATCACAGAAATCCTTGATCGCCTCCGTGCATGCGAGGCCGTGCTTGAGATGCACCGCGGCTACCTAAAGGCAATGGAGTATGCGCTGCGGGTTTCGTTTCTAACACACCAAGATCCGGGGGTTCTGCTCGACACGTGGACCAGATTGCTCCCCTCGATCGCTCAAAGTCACGAGAGAGACGGCGGCCAGGAATTTGCGGCCGCATTTCAGCAATCCCTTACAGTTCTCACTGAGCAGATCGGCGCCGAGTGCAATATGCCCTAGGCACCCAAAGCGTAGGGCTCAACGAGGCCGGCAACGTCCGCTCTCGCTCAGCGGCGAGCATTAAAATGGCGCGAGGGCTTCAACCTTTACTACCCTCGCGTCACTCCTTCGTCGTTGTACGACACGCGGGCCATGCTTCTCCAATCACTTCCAGTGCAGATTTGATGAATAGCAGGGCGATCACCGCGCCAGCTACGATGTCCGGCCAGCCGCGTCCGGTCAGCGCAACGACAACGGCAGCCACTAGTACACCGAAGTTGGCTGCGACATCATTGCGGGAGCACTCGAAGGTGCTTTTCATGTTGATGTTGAGCGCGCGGAACCGCCACAGCAATGTCAGGCACACCAGATTGGCCATCAGCGCGATGGCTCCGAACCCCAGCATCAAGCCGCTGGAAGGCGGCACGCCGTGGACCAGCTTGCTGACCACCTCCACCACGATGAAGACAAAAAAGGCCAGGATCAGTAGCCCCTTGGCGAGGACTGCGCCAGCTTCCCAACGCGCCCCCCGGTTCACCGCCCACAGGCTCAGGCCCTATACGATTGCGTCACCCAGCATATCCACCGCATCAGCCTGCAGAGTACTGGAGCGCGCCACGATGCCCGCGCGGAACTCGATGAGGAACATCACCAGATTGATGACGAGCACCGCCACTAGTACGCGTCGCTGCGCACTATGGAGAGCCAAGGCTTCCAGTTCCTGGCGCTTGTGGCCGCAGCAGTGGTCCATGGATGACTCCCGCCAAGCTGTGGCCTGGCTTGAGAAAGGTTCGGACCATCGTTATCAACCCTGTAGCCACTACAAGGTCAAGCCCATGTCCAACCACCTAACCATCGGCCAGCTGGCCCGCGAGACCGGCAGCAAGGCCGAAACCATCCGTTACTACGAAAATATCGGCCTGCTGCAGCCGCCGCTACGGTCCGTGGGCAACTACCGCTACTACGGCGCCCAGGACCAGAGGCGCCTGTCGTTCGTTCGCCGGGCGCGGGAACTGGGCTTCTCCATCGAGCAGATCCGCGAGTTGATTGCCTTTGGTGAACAGCGCGAGCACGAGTGCAGTTCAGTGGATGACGTGGTGAAGGCGCATATCGCCGACATCACACGCCGGATTCGCGACCTGCAGGCGCTGCAGGGCAAACTGAAGCGGATGATCGGCAATTGCCCGGGCGGCCGCGTAGCCGATTGCAGGGTGCTGGAAGCCCTTCAGTCGCAGCCATGACCCTGCTGACCCATCCACATCAGAACGAAACCTGCGCTCGCACGCCCATGGTATTGCCGGAATCAGGCCCCTGGGCGTTGCCGACCTTGTTGTCGGTCTTCCAGTGAACATAGTTCAGCATCAGGCGCGACCAGTTGTTGAGGTACCAGTTCACCCCGAGCGTCCATGCGGTGCCCTCGCCGCCCCGGGCCGCATCGAGAAAGTCGTAGCGGTCATAACGCGCAGCCAGCTCGAAGGCGCCAACGCCACCTTCCTGCACCGGGCGCAATACCCGTGTGGTGCCCCATACCCCGGAGCGGCTGCTGAATCCGGGGCGCTCGCCGGTGATCAGCCAGCCTGCGTAGATCGATGTCGCCCGCTGGTCGACCGAGTCGACCGTACGTGACTCGATGGTGCGGGTGGTTTGTTCGGCGAAGGCCCAGACCGGACCATACACTCCGCCCAGCTCCAGCCCCCAGGCGCGGTTGTCGGTGACGTTGGCGATGGAGCTGGCCGACACGCGCACGTTGCCGTTCCAGCCCAGCGCGATCGGAGAGGTCTTGTTGATGCTGCCCACGTCCTGGCCGAGATTCTCGTACCAGTACCAGCCCCCCAGATGCACGAAGCCTGCCTGCCCGCGTAGTGGGTTCCAGTGTGCGCGCAGCAGATACGCAACGGTGTCGCTGGCCGTGCTGTCATTGCCGATATCGTCGCCGGTCACCGCCACACTGGCGTGCCAGCCATCACCGATCACCTTCGTGGTGACGCCCAGCCCGTAGTACCCGCTCTGCTGGGCTCCGACCGACGCCACCGCATTGCGCTGCATGAAAGGCGTATTGACGCCGCTGGTGCTGCCATCGAGGCCACGGTCCTTGAGCTTGTTGCCCACGTAGATTTCCGTTGGCAGGCCACTCACCCGCGTGTCCCAGGACAGATAGGTGTCCTTCAGCGAGACATCGTTGCCCGCAAAGTCCGCATCGATCTTGTAACCCAGCGGTCCCATCCGGCCTTCGGCACCGAGGCGGCCGCTGGCCAGGTCGGTGCCGGTGATGTTGCGTGCGTCGAACGCGGATCCGTGGGTACTGCTGAAATCGACCATCACCCGGCCGCGGGGGTGGAAGGTGAACTGGCCATCACTGCTGCGGAACTCAGGGCCGCCCTTGCGCCAGCGCACATTGCCACCCCCTCCTCCACCGGTTGCGGCGAGCTGTGCCACCTGTGCCTGCAGAATGGCCATGTCGTCCTGGCGGGTGTCAGCGATGGCCGCAGCCAGCTGCGCATCGACGCCCGCACCGCTGCTGGGTGCCGCGCCGGTACTTTGAGCGGTCCCCTCCAGTGCAGCCAGGCGTGCGCTCAGCTGCTCCAGCAGTGATGCCTGCTCGCGCAGTTGCTTTGCCTGCTGCTGCACCTGCGCACGCAATCCGGCTTCGGTATCGCCAGCCGCGGCCAGCACAGAGGGGGAGGCCAGCAACAGGCAGCCGCCGGCAGCCGCGCCAAGCGCGGCACGATTCAGTGAATTCATGCAGTTCTCCCGAATGAAATACGGTGCGCGGCTCAGTCGCCCGCGCCATCATCGTCAAGCTGAGCTGCAGCGGCGGGTATCGCGCTGGCATCGTGCGGCTGCAGCCGCGCAAGCGGCGGCCCGAGGTAGCCGTGGCTGCGCGCCCAGTTGGCAAAAAGCCGCGGCCACTGCGCCACCAATGTTCCGGGCTTGCCCAGCCCCCAGCTATGGCCTCCGGCTTCGAACAGATGCAGCTCCACCGGAATGCCTGCCGCATGCGTGGCCTGGTACATCGCCACGCTGTGGCCGACATCGACGGTGCGATCGTCCACGGCCTGGGCCAGGAACACCGGCGGCATGTCCTTGCGGACGTGTTGTTCGACCGAATAGGCCTGCTGCGCGTCGCCTTGGCTGGCCAGTTCCCGCTTCGACCGGGTGTGGTCCAGCGGCGCGCGCATTGAAACGACCGGATAGATCATGCCAAGGAAGTCCGGACGCGCGGACAGCTGGTCGGCTGCATCCACCGGCGGATACAACGGCGCATCGAAGCGCGTGGCAACGATCCCGGCGAGATTGCCGCCGGCGGAAAAGCCCAATGCGCCGATGCGCTCCGGATCAACCCGCAGGCTTGCGGCCTGCGCGCGCAGCAGCCGCATGGCGCGCTGGCCATCCTGGAACGGCGAAACCGGTGCCCATCCATCGGCAGGCAGCCGGTAGTACACCACGGCTGCGGTGACACCCAGCGATTGCAGCCACTGCGCGGTCGGCTTGGCGGCGCTGCCGATCTGGATGCGGAAGTAACCCCCGCCGCCGAAGATCACCACGGCTGTTCCGTTCGGTTTCAGCGGTCGGTAGATCTCCATGCGCGCGTCGCTGATTCCCGAGACCGCGCCCTTCGCGCTGCCTTCGACGCCGGTCCGTTCCGGTCCACGCGCGCGTTGCTGCCAGTGGTCCTGCGGCCACAGCGGAACCACCTCGGGTGCCAGTGCAGGCGGCGCCGCTGGCACCGCGCCGGCAAGCAATGGATTCAGCAGGATCAGAAGCACTGCCAGCCCGCGCAGCTTCCCCGCATGCAGACTCATATCACGCCCTCCCGTCGGCCTCTACGGGGGGAAGTGTGCGTCGAGTTGCGCTGGCGACCTATAGCCGGATGGGACTAGCTGGGCCGTGCTCTTCTGTGTGCGCCGCAACATCAAAGTGGACACCTTTGGCTGGAGAGTCGCCATAGGATTTGCCATGACAATACTGTAAGGCTTCCTGGTCTTCTTACCCCTCCCCGCTCCGGCAACTGGCTCTCTACTGCTGATGACAGCGCTGCTGTCCATGGCAAGCGACTCGCGCGATGTTTGGCAGATTATGGCTCGGCTCTACCCGGGCCACTGCGGCGGGATGCCCTCGTAAGCGATACATGCCCCCGCGCTCTTCAAAGCATCTCTGCAGTTCTGTGACAGAGTGCCGATACATCTTAAGCAGCAATGCGATTCTGATTCAGCGCCGGAGGCAGTTCCGTTCAAGGGGGAGCCGATTGACCGCCACCAGCAACCGCACTCGATTCCTGTTGACAATTCTAGGGCCTGTAGCTCTGTCCATGCTAGCGATGCTGATCGTCGCCCAGGCCGTTCTTTACGTGGAGGACAGCGAGTCCACAGAGACCATTGCTGAAGCCGTCGTGGTCCGGGCAGAGACTGTCTCGCAGGCAAGAAGGGTCGCTTCAGACGCGGCGCTAAGGTCTACCTTCGCGTTGTGTTCCGACGCCGACATTCGAGCACTCAAGGAAGTCGCTTTCGATTCCAGTTATATGAGTGACGTGGGCCGGATCCAGGATGATCACCTGCTGTGCAGTGCGCTTTGGGGAAGGATCGTTCCGTTCAAGCTTCCTGCGCCGCACTATTCATCGGGCGATACCAAGCTATGGAATACGTCCGATCTCGTTGGCTCGCCTTACGGAGGCACCAACCTGATCGCCCAGGGCCGGACATTCACGGTGTCATCGCCCTCGTCCTTCGATGGCTTGGACCCGGCGAGAACCAGCACATTCACTGTCGAAACGCGTGATCGCTCCTATGTGTTCCGGAGTGTGGAGCCTGCAGCGGACGCCAGTGAAGCCACATCATCCCGCATACGGCTGAGCCGATGCAGCAACAAGGCAAACGTCTGTGCATTCGTATCACGGCCCCGGCGGGGCATCTGGGACCTTGCCCCCTCTCTGCTCTACACCATCATCGGCATAGGTGCCGCGCTTGGCATTACCTTCTCGTACCTCCTAATTCGTCGAAACAGGACCGCAAGGCAGACGCTCCAGCAGCGCTTCAGCCTTGCCATGCGCCGAAACGAGATCGAGTTGGTGTATCAGCCTCTATACACCGTTGTGGATAGGCACCTTGTCGGGTTCGAAGTGCTAAGCCGCTGGAGCCCAGTTGGCGAAGGCGAAATATCTCCTGGCATCTTCGTACCAATGGCCCGCCAACTTGGCCTGAGTTCAGATCTTTTCCGGTACGTACTGTCGAAGGCGCTGAGAGAGATGGCACCGGCCCTCGCCGGCGAGAATGCACCATACCTGAGCATAAACGCTGAGCCCGTTGACATGGCTTCGGAGGACACTGTTCGTTTCGTCGTAAGCGTCACGCAGCAGGCCGGTGTTCTACCGGATCAGGTCAGGATCGAGATCACCGAACGTGAGGAACTGGTCTGCCCTGGCGTAACCGCACACATGGCAGCGTTGGCAGCATTGGGATTCCGATTCCTCATTGATGACTTCGGAACTGGCAGCTCCAACTTCTCACACTTTGCCCAGTCCCCCTTCATCGGTATCAAGATTGACCGCATGTTCGTATCGGCCATCACCGAGGAATCACCCTTGCGCCCGGTGTTGCCGGGCATATACCAGATCGCTCGCCAGCTCGGCCTGGAGGTGATCGTGGAAGGAGTGGAGACTGCAGAGCAGGATGCATTGCTGCAGCAGATCGCGCCTTCTGCAGTAGGCCAAGGATGGCTATACGGCATGCCTGTCCCGGCTGAAGCCGCCGCTGTCCTGGCCAAATCACACAATGGCGACGAGCCATTCACTGACCCGTGAATGGCTCCTGTTCCACTATGTACCCGCGCCGAGGAATGGCGCAGCAAGACGAAAGACCACTGTTACATGCACGAGCCTTCCCCACTCAGTGCAACCGAACGGTTGATGGTGTTCACACCCATCGCTGTTGACGCCCCGAAAGGGCATCGTCGAGATCGGATCTGAGTCGAACCTATGCGGCCTGCACGTAGGGGGCTACAGCTGCGGCCAGCACATCAATTCCCCACACCGATCCAGCAATTTCCTCAGGCTCACTCTTCTTGAAGCGCGACCAATCGGCCCTTGCCAGCTTGCCCACGAGCAGCTGATCGGCGGGAAGCCGATGCATTGACCAGTAGGGGAACTGCCTCGTAGATACGCGGCCTCTCGCCAGTTCTACGACGCCCGTGTGGCTCGTCGATTGCAGCACGCGCTCATAGACGCTGGCGACCCCATCTTCCGGGCCTTCAAAGTACTGCACGAATCTAGCTCCGTCGTACAGCAGAACTCCCGTCACGCCTGCAACTTTGTTGAACCTCGCAGCATCGGCTACGAGCGCTTCCAGCTGATCAATCGAAAGACCTTCAACTGCTTCGCTTGCGTATACAACGGCCCGAATGGGCATGGTCTTTGCCTTGAAAGAGGGCCACATCGGCACCTATTCACACTCTACCACTCGGCACAAGTAGGGGCCGGGATGCGCATTCTTAACTCTTCAGAATCTGCTGCTCCCATCAACGAACCTAACGCCCGAGCAAGCCGCATTATGGGCGCCCCACGTTCAGGACTTCGTTCATCTTCATGCGCGACATCGGACAGTTCTATGTAACAAGCGTCGAAGGAGTGACCCGTGCAGATGGCACCTTGCTTCAGGTAACCCGCATTGATTGCTCCTGCTTGAAATGCTCACGGCAGTTCAGAGCGACCCCCGGGCATGGACTGGTTGACCTCAATGGTGCTGCAGCTCTCGACTGCCCTGGCTGCGGGAACCACCAGTCGGTCAGTCGTGCCAGGCTTGAGGAATTCAGCTCACAGGGCAGCGAGTAGGCGGCGGCGCTACGGCGCCTCAACATCACGCCCACGTTCCCGATATCTCCTTAGCCGTATCTTTCCGCAATAGACCTACTTCGATGCCCCGATGAGTCACACCGGCATATTCAAGATCACTGATCTCACCTATAGGCTTGGCGCAGAGGGTGGCTTGGCCCGTGCCCTGCAGATTGAAGCCACCTGCACTGCCTGCGGGGCAGCCGGCGTGTGGAACGAGCAAGAGATGGAGCATGTCAAAGGGGGAACCGTGTTGTCCTGCCCCGTCTGCGGTAAGCGCCAAGCAATCAGCAACGCCCGCCTGATTGCCTGTCCATCAGATATCCGTCACCCCCGAAGCTGAACGAGACGTGGTTCACATTTTCCATCGTCTGGCGCGACAATCGTGACAGGGGCCTGTCGGCCCCCGCCACGGGGAGTGGAGCCATGTTCAAGCGAGGGGAAGACGCGTTCCTGGTGCTGGAGCTGCGTGTAACGGAGTGCGAGCGCCGTATTGCAAAGTCCGATGGCCGAACCAGGGCATTGGAATGCGCCATGCGGGCGGTTGTCTCCAGCGCTTCCAATCCCGCGGCCTTGCGCGCCGCGTGGGCGCAACTGATTCCGATGGTCGTGGAGAGCCATGCCGACGAGCGTAGAGAAGCGACCAACGACTACCTCGATGGACTACGCCAAGGCCTCAAGTTCGTTGCTGAGCAGATTGACGCGGCCGCAGAACGACCCTGCCCTCCTCGGAGATAGTTCCGAAGGCCGATCTAATCCTCGGTCACTTGATCGCGCCCTGCCCTAGGGCGAATTCCCTTCGATGGCCCAAACGCTGTCCTTGTGGCCGACCTTTGCGCGCTTCCTGGATTGCCTCGCCAGTTGCCAGAGAATGGCAGCAGCGACAAACGCGGTCGCGTCCACCGCCACCCCCGCACTTGAATGGTTCCAGGTGCCGGGGACGCCGGCCAAAGCCGCAAGGCTGCCGACCGGGATCAGTGCCGTCACTATCGCGCCAACGTACAGCAGCTCATAAGCGGAGCGCGCGGCCCCACGCAGGAATGCCCAGGCCACTGCCAGCAGGAAGGCCACATAGTAGATGCCTTCGTGCCATGCCGGGACATTGGCAACCAGCCCAGGGAGCCACTTGGTAGCGGCCAGTGTTGCCGAGACGCCGATGACACAGCCTAGGGACACTCCGATGGTCAGAGATCCCAGCACCCGGGTGGATCGCTTCTGCTCCGGCAGGTTGGCATCGCGCTGCTTCTTGCGCCGTGACTCGATCCATAGCAGGTTGCCGGTGTAGAACACGATCGCGCCGCCAAGCCCAAGCAGCAGGTACATCCAGCGCACTGGGTTTCCGCCAAAGCTGCCGAAGTGAAGCATGAAGAAGGCATTGACCGCCGTATCCCAACCGCCCATGTGGCCGGGGAGATCATGCGCATCCACCTCGCCGGTGTAAGGATCCAGATGAGTGCTCATGTAGGTGCGGGCGCGGGTGCCGTAGCGGATATCCAGGCCGGTGACCCGCCCCTCGACCACACTGCCCTTCTGCTGGAAGCCCAGGCTGTAGACCTCGAAACCTGGCAGCTGTGCCTCTACCTTTTCCAGCAGTGCCGGCGCAGGCAGAGGCTGGGCGCCCGGAGCGGGCCCGGCGTCATGCTCCTCGCCCCATTGGATGCCGTTGGGGTAAACCACCTTGTCCTGGATGTCGTAGATCTGATCGTGGAACGCGAATACCACGCAGGTCACAGCCATGATCAGGTGGAACGGCAGGCTGACAATGCCCAGCGCGTTGTGCACATCCAGCCACATGCGCTTGATGTTCCTGCCTACCCTTACGGCGAAGAAGTCTTTCACCAGCGTTGGCAGCAGCACGATGACGCCGGAGATCAATGCCACGGCATACATCAGCGCAATGATGCCCATGATGGGGCGCGAAACCGCATCCGGGAACGGCAGGCCGACAAACTGGTGCAGCGTATCAACAAGCTGCGCCACGGGCGCCTTGCGCAGCTGCTCCACCTGAAGCCGCCCCTTCGCGTCGAAGCTTGCGCCAAATTCGGTGAACTGCCGCGGCTTGTCGCCACGTACTCGCCAGATCACCCGGGCAGGTGCCTCCGGCGAGGTCTGCACCATCACGCTGTAGTTCTTCGCCGCCTCGGGGTGCGCCTTCAGCACGGCCACCAACAGGTCCGGCGCGCGTGCCATCGGCACGGGTGCAGACAGTGTTGAAGGCGGTGTGGCCCATCGCTCCAGCGGCTTCTCGAACATGGTGATCGAGCCGGCATAGAAGGCAACGAACAGCATCAGGCCAGCAAGGATGCCGACCCAGATGTGCACGTCCTTGTAGACCTTGATGATGTCGTTGCGGATTTTCATGTGAGGTCTCAGCCCAGATGGCTTCGCGCCAGCCAGAGCGCGCCAAAGGCCACAGCGTTGGCAGCGCCCAGCCACAGCCAGGCGCGTGCGCTGCTACGGAAAAGGAAAACGAATGACAGGATGGGTGCCCACAGCAGCGCAACCAGCCACATGTTGAACTGGGCTTTGCCACCGCCGCCATCAATGCCGCCGGGCCCGAACCAGGCAAAGAGGCCGGACAAGGCCAGGGAGAGCCCGAAGCCCAGCAGTACGCCGGCGCAGGTCTTTCCGAACCAGTGCCGGCTCTGCAGCTTGTCAGGGCTGGCCATGGGCACCTCCACGCTTTCGTGCGCGCCAGACACCCAGGAAGGGCGCGGCCGACCAGACCAGCATCAGGATCGTCAACCAGGTGAAGAAGGCCGCACCGCTTCCCATCAAAGACAGGAACAACGCCAGCGAGACCAGCGACAAGGTGCTGCCGGGAATCCATTTCCCGCGGACAGGCCAAGGTCCGGCGCGCCGCCACTGCTGCTTCGGTGACGCCAGATAGAACAGCCATGCCCCAGCCACACCCGTGGCTGAAGCCAGCAACGCTATCACGACTGACATTGTGGAAGTCTCATACGAAAGCCCCGTGACCTGGCTGGCCGGTCACGGGGCAGAAGGGTTACCAGGTGAACCGGGCGGTGGCCGTGACGGTACGTCCCGTGCCGAAGAAGCACGAGGAGACACCGCTGCACGTGGTCACGAAACGCTTGTCGGTCAGGTTGCTGACGTTGAGCGCGAACTGCGTGCCGACGCTTCCGATCGCGCCCACGTCGTAACGGATGGCCGCATCCCACATCGTGTAGGACGGAATCAGGTAGACGTTGGCGCTGTCACCGTAGCTTTCGCCGTTATAGCGGACGCCTGCGGCAAGGCTCAGGCCTGCGAGTGCCCCGCCCTGGAAGGTGTAGTCGCCCCACAGCGCGGCAGTCCAGTCCGGGACCATCGCCAACTGCTTGCCCTGATAGCCGTTGTTGCTCTTGGTGACTTCCGAGTCCATCCAGGATGCGGCGCCGATCACGCTGAATCCATCCAGCGGGGTGATGCGGCCTTCCAGTTCAACGCCGCGCACGCGACCTTCGCCATCCTGCACCTGGCACTGGCTGGACCCGGTGGTGCCACAGGTGTTGTGGCTAGGATCCGGATCGTTGGTCAGGATGTTCTGCTGGCGCAGATCGTAGGCCGAAAGCGTGATCAGGCCATCGAATCCAGACGGCTGATATTTCACGCCCACTTCCCACTGCTTGCCGGTGATCGGGTCGAAGGGCGCCCGGTCGAAGGACTGGGTAGCCGTGCTGCCGGCCGGCTGGAACGACTCGGCGTAGCTCAGATACGGGGTCAGGCCGTTGTCAGCCACGAACAGGATGCCCGCGTTGCCGCTGAAGGCTTCGTTCTTGATGCGGCTGGGCGTGCGTGCGCCGTAGCGGTCCGTGGCGACGGTGTACGACTGCGTCCAGGTATCGTCCTTGGTCCAGTCATAACGGCCACCCACGGTGAAGCGCCACTTGTCCAGCGCGATCTGGTCCTGCAGATAGGCGCCGGTCTGGCGGTTCACGCCACCGGAATAACTGATGCTGTTGGTGACCGGAACATAGCCGGTGTAGATGGGATTGAAGATGTCGATCGGCGCCGGATCACGCATCGCACCGCGCGCCGCATCCCAATCGGCCTTCTGCCAGTCCACACCCACCAGCAGCGTGTGTTCGGCCGAGCCGGTCTGGAACTTGCCGGTAATGCGGGTGTCGATCGTGTCGCCTTGGGAGTCGCCCTCGCCCCAGGTGGCGCGCCGCTTCTGGGTGCGTCCGTCCGGGTTCAGGCCGCCATTGGTCACTACGGTGCGGAAGGTCGATTCAACGTTGGTGTGGCGAGCGCCCTGGCTCAGGGTCCAGTTCTCATTGAAGGCATGCTCGAACAGCCAGCCGGCCGTCCAGATCGTGCGGTCGTAGGTGTTCCAGTTCGGTTCGCCAATGAAGGTCCTGTTCTTCATGCGCCCATAGGGGGTGGCCTTGAGCGTTCCGTCCATCGGCAGGAACTGGTAGGTCGAGCCGCCGTCGTCGCGCTGATAGAGGCCCAACACCGTCAGACGGGTGCGCTCGGCGATCTGGAAGGTATAGCTGGGAGCCAGGAACCAATGCTCCTGCTGGGTGTGCTTGATCTGCGTATCACCGTCGCGATACAGGCCCACCAGACGACCCAGATGGCGCTTGTCGTCCGACGCTGCGCCCACATCGAACGCGCTGCTGTACTGACCGTTCCCGTCCAGGCCCAACTGCAGCACCTGCTGCTGGTCGGGGGTCGGGGTCTTGCTGACTTGGTTGACCATGCCACCCGGAGCCACCTGGCCATACATCACGGCCGACGGCCCCTTCAGCACCTCGACGCGCTCCAGGTTCCAGCTGTCCACCATGGTCCGGTTCCACTGGCCACCCTGCGGCGCCCGCATGCCGTCGATGGTGACGTTGTTGCTCCAGCTGCCGGCATCGAAGCCACGGATGCGGAAGTCGTCGACCCGGTTGTCGATGCCGCCGCTTTCCAGGACAACGCCGGCCACGTAGCGCATTGCCTCGTTGAGGTTCTGCACGCCGCGGGCGTCGAGCTCCTCGCGGGCAATGACCGAAACCGATTTGGCCATTTCGGCAACAGGGGTATCGGTCTTGGTCGCGCCGGAGGTGTGGGTGGTCGTTCGATAAGCGTTGACCCGCACGGCATCCAGCGTGGTGGCACTGCCATCGGGTGTCTGCGGTGATGAATCTTCAGCGTGCCCCACCAGCGGCAACGCCAGCATCAGGGCAACGGAAGTGGACAACAGGGTGCGCATGGGCACTCGGGAGGTAAGGGTGATCTTGGACATTGGAGGGCCTACGGTAGGAAGTGCGCCCTAGGCGGCAGCTGCGGCGGCGTTAATTTCGCGTTAAATAATACCAAATGCAAATCGTTCGCACTAGCATCCGGATTCACCTCACCCTTCTCGCGCTCTCCGCTCCTTCGCCCCGGATCGAACCGCGGCGCACCAGCAAGTGCGCGAGGACGCTTCCCAACTACCCCGGCTTAGCTGCGCCCTTCTCCGTACCGGGGTGCCCAATATGTCCACAACGACGGCCACCAACACAACGAAGCTCAGCACTGAACTTGCCGACGGCTGCAATCTGGCCGTGGTCATCAATGTCCGGGCCCTGCAGTTGCGGGGCTGCGCTGTCTCCGAGCAAATGACCGGGAACTGGTACTCGTAGCTTTGCCAACGCCTGGGCCCTCCGTTCGCGACTGCCTGCATTGATTCCCTTTTCGGATCGCGGCGGGCAGGATTGGGGCAATGAGCTTCTCCAGCTTCTGCAGTCCTGCGGATTGGTCCAAAGCATGAGCCGCTTCGCAAATGCTGGCCCAATGCAGTTGCAGAGAGCTTCATGGGCACCCTTAAGACGGAAAAGGCTGCCGATCCGCACTCCCCCGAGAGCGAGCCAGTCAATCCACCGCGGCCTACCCAAGGCCTCTACAATCCACCGGCTGGTCTGTCGGGTGCCAATCCCCCAACACCCATACTTCCGGGCTCATGGTCGTTGCCTTAAGTTGCTTCATGGCGTCCGTTCTGAGGGAGCACGGTCACGTCGCCATGGCGAAGCAACCACCTGTCGCTGCCGCGATCATGCAGCCTACTCAGTACCCGTTGATGTCGAACATCATGGATGCATTTCCAAGTCAGCTACGGTGGAGCAAGCTTGTGTCCTATGTTCCTTAGGGAATTGACTTATGTGGTGCGCCCGGCGGGTAGCTGTCGTGTTGTCTGGTCTAATGCCTTCCTAGGCTAGGACCCTACCCCATCGGAGAAACAGCCCCATGACCACTACGTCCCCTCCTCGCTTGCTGACAGCCACAGAAGTTGGCGTCTGCATCCGCCAGCTCCGTGAGCAGCGCCGCTGGTCACAGGAGCAACTGGCTGTGATAGCAGGACTGAATGTGCGCGCCATTCAGCGGGTTGAACAGGGCAAATCGGCCAGTTTCGACATTCGACGCGCGTTAGCTCACGCCCCTGAACTCAGCGACATCGACGCAATCAGTAAGCCCTTCCGGCTGCCCACGACCGAGGAACTGCAGGCGATGCAGGCACAGGTCGAGGACCGAGTTCGCCACTCTGATTGACTAATATCATGAGTACCGCGACTGCCAAGACTTGTACTCGGAAACCGAGAGGCTCGTTGTCTAACGGACGGCTCGACAATCGCGAATGAAACCACCTCACGAAACTCTCGGGACGGCCCTGGGCAGTTGACGAGCGTGCAGCAAGGGTTGACGCGGCGATTGGCATAGCGCTGGCCAAAGCGAGGGGTGCCGACTAAACGCAGCACTGGCCGGGGGCATTCATGGTTGGTCGGTCACATCAGATCCGTAATTCTGAGATCATCTGGGTCCGATCTTCTGAACCAGGCACGCTTGCGCGCCAAAGGCCGATGCTCGAATGATCGCGCACCTCGTCGAACTATCTCTCGCCCAAGGAGCTCAATAGCTGACTGCTTCCATGATCCTCTGGATGTAGTGACTAGTACGACCTTTTTCCCAGGGAACATGTTGCTCCTAACAAACTCCCAAGCCGGCGGCGCTGGGCAACCACGCCAGATGGGTGTTCCCAAATAGATAGCGTCATAGGGAGCTAGATCCATCCACGCGGGATTTATCCACGCGTCATCAAGCCCCCCATCAGCCATAGCATTCACCCACCCGGCCAAGCCTAATGAGTAGTCAAATGCTTCGACAGCACGCAGATCGGCGTGTAACTGGTCCGCCAGATAACTAGAGGCTAAGGCGGTGTGCCCAGAGCGAGAGTAGTAGACCACCAGGGCATCGGGTAAAGGAGATCTCGATGGGGCCGGCGCCTTTAGCTTCTGAAGTTTCTCCAGCCTTCGTCGCGCTGCCCACACGACACAGCAATCAATCACCTTGATCCCAGCGGCAAGCGCGACGATGACTACGACGAGCTTAGTGATTAGTATCATTCAGTACTCTCCATCATGCACTCCCCCGTTACTTCTGTAGTCGCTCTGCGAGGTACTGCACTCAAGGACATTGCATGGTCGAACACCCGCGATCGTCGCCATCCACTATAGCGAGCGGCTAATAGTGAAGCTTCCGAACACCGGCGACTGGCGCTGGCCATAGAACTCGCGGGTGCTGTGGTAACGCGCCATTGCGAATTTCCAGCGCCCGCGCATCACCGCGATGCCGTAGCCGCCTTGGGCGACCACGTGGCGCTTGTCCACGCTGTGGCTGTTGCGGAAGGTGTTGCCATCCAGGGTGATGTCGCGGATCACCCATGCCGCGTCGGTGGTCGCAAACAGGTGCCAGGACCAGGCGCTGAGGCGGCCGCCACGGGTGGGCGCGGTGTTCTCGCCGGCCGGGCGCAGCGGAGTGCTGCCGAAATCGTCCGGCAGCTTCCAGCCGAAGCGCACTTCGCCACCGGCATTGGCCTTGGTTTCCAGGTTGCCGATCGCACCACCATAGTGGCTGATCGCATCCCAGCCCCAACCACTGGCATTGACGCTGGCATCGGCAGGCCAGCGGCGCATGCGCTCGTGGGTCAGCATGAACACCGGCTCGTTGTGCAGCTGGTTGTCCCAACCCTTGAACTTCTCGTCCCCCAGCGCGTCGTGCACGGCGTTCTGCACCTGCCTGCCCTGGGCCCAGGGCCCGACCACGCCCACGGCCAGCTGGATGGTCTGCAGGCGGTCGCCGCTGCGTGCGTTGAAGCCGAAGCTGGCCAGCAGCACGCCGGCATACGGCCGGTCATCCTCGATCAGGTCGCGGCGGGTCGGGTCGGTGGGGGTGAAGATGGCCTGGCCGATGCTGAAGATCATGTTCTGCTGCTCGAACCTGCCGGGGTGCAGGCCTTCCAGGTACTGGTTCACCCAGCGCGCCATGCGCGGCAGGCACGGGTCGGCGGTGTAGTCGACCAGGTTCGGCGAGACCAGGGTCAGCTGCGCGCCGTTGGTATAGCCCTGGTCTTGGTGGCGGCCACCGAACAGGTCGTTGTCGACGCGGAAGCTGATCTGCGGCGGGTGGTCGCGCATCGCGTCCGGGCCACATTGTTCGGCCGCCTGGGCCACCGGGGCTCGGGCAGCGGCCAGGAACACGAGTGCCGCCATCACAGACAACCGACTAAGCGCCAGTCTTTTCATGGGCTTGCTGCCATTTGACTCAATGTGAGGTTCAATTGAAGATCTAATGCGCTGTCGCAGTAGACCCGGAGGAAGGGGTTTGAGCCATACACCAGGCCATCAGCCGGCCGCACGCCAATTGCTTTCAAAGGCGGCGCATCCCTGCAGCAGTATCTAGCGCTCTTGGGCTCGCCAAGACGTTCGCCTGAGCAAGAGATCGTCCAGGCCCTCCCTAAGTGCCGCAACAGCCGGCGCCCCAGGTGCTGACCTAGACTGAAGGGCACGTCACCTCGCTGCGAAGCAACGTCAGCCGCTCAAGATGGACGTTTCAGAATCACAGTCAGTTTGTTGATCTCTGACTGAGAGAATGGCCACCCCGCCAGCAACTCCGCATCATGTGCGGTGGGGCATATGCGCTCGGCGGGCTCGCCAGATGCGTCCAGGAATGACTCCGGTCGCAGCGAGTTTTGTGGAAGGCTCCCAATCGCAGGGCTAGCCTCCGTGCTGAGCACGGAGGCACCACCGCACTAGCTACTTACGCCGACCTGTCCACGCCGAAATGGAGCTACGAAGCAATCTAATGGCCCAGACTGCGACAACCGACGCGCCGATGAGGCCTGTGATTGAGTCCAGCCATGTCACGTCCCAGATCATTCCCACGACAAGTGCAGTAATTGCGAGTGCCGTTACAGCGGTGTCCGTAGCGACGTGAAGATAGGCCGCACGAAGATTGGGACTCCTGCGCGCACCGGGCCCCTTCTCGTCAGCATGGCGCTCATGCGGAACGTGGCAGTGATCAACCGCAGCACCTTCGCGATGGTAGGCAGAATGTAGCCACCGCGCTGAGAATATATTTGTAATCAAACCCGCAACGGCGATGGCAAGCGCTTCTGAGTACTGAACAGCCTCTGGCGCATGGAGACGCTCCGTCGATTCATAGGCCATCGAAGCGGCAATCCAAAGCATGATCATCGCGCTTACGCTCGCCGCGATGAGCTCAACCGCTAGCACCCGAGCCGCGCGCTCTGGGCGGCTCTGATTCCGCTCAGCGTACCAAGCGATAGAAAGTGCGAACAGGAGCACCAGCACGTGAGAGCTCATGTGCCAGCCATCTGCGAGAAGAGCCATCGAGTTGAAGGCCCATCCTCCAGCAATTTCGACGGACATCATGACCGCAGTGAGAGTCGCGGCCTTCGTAATTGCCCGTGCGTTGCCGGTGCTCTGTACGCCCTGCAGAGTCCGCTCGTGCATTGCGTTGGGGGGAAGCAAGGACATGGTCGAAGACTCCAGGCTCTGAGCGAAAATGTATACGCCGGTGGCGTACTGTCAGGAAGTACCGCCCCTTGCATGCAAGGGGCGGCATTTACACTACTTAGGAGAGAACGCCGCTGAGTCGTGCAGCATGCGCGGACAGCGCATCCATGAGCGGCGGGTTCAACACGTCGTACGGCTCCAGGGACAGAGCCTTCAGGCGGCTACGGACGCCGTCCATCTGTTCCGGCCTTGCGCCGCCGCCTTCGATGATCGAAGACACGAATGCGGCGAAGCGCGGTTCTTCCCAGCCCTTCTGTTCGGACAGTTCAACGTGAATGAAATCCAGGCCGTAGAAGGCATGGGACTTGTTCTCGATGCGGCCAAACATGTGGACACCGCAGTCCTTGCACGCGTGGCGCTGGATGGTCGCAGCCGGATCGACAATCGCCAGCTTGTCGGCGTTCGCCGTGATCGAAACGGTATCGCGGGGAACGACACCGACCACGGAGAAGATGGCGCCTTCCGGCTTCCAGCACTTGGTGCAACCACAGGCGTGGTTGTGGGCCACATTGCTTGCGACGGAGATCTCAACCGGCTTGTCAGAGCACAGGCACTTCAGCGTGCCGCCCTTGAAGCCGGCGGTTCCGGCAACGACGCCGGAATCGACCGAGGGATGGATAGTTTGGTGTTGCATGGACTTAAACTCCTATTGTTGGAAGTGCAGCACCGGTTGCCCGGTGCTGCGGTGCATCAGTAGTTGATGACAGTACGAATGGACTTGCCTTCGTGCATGAGTTCGAAGGCTTCGTTGATTGCTTCCAGGCCCATCGTATGGGTCACGAACGGAGCCAGATCGATCTCACCCCGCATGGCGTCTTCGACCATGCCAGGCAGCTGGCTACGGCCCTTCACACCACCGAAGGCACTGCCAATCCAGCGACGACCGGTCACGAGCTGGAACGGACGGGTGGAGATCTCCTGACCAGCACCGGCCACACCGATGACAACGCTCTGGCCCCAGCCGCGGTGTGCACACTCCAGCGCAGAACGCATCACATTGACGTTGCCGATGCACTCGAAGCTGTGATCGACGCCCCAGCCGGTCATCTCAACGATGACTTCTTGAACCGGACGGTCGTAATCCTTCGGGTTCACGAATTCGGTTGCGCCGAACTGCTTGGCCAACTCGAACTTGGACGGGTTGGTGTCCACTGCGATGATGCGACCAGCCTTCGCCTGACGAGCACCCTGGATCACCGCCAGGCCGATGCCACCGAGGCCGAACACGGCCACGCTGTCACCTTCCTGCACCTTGGCCGTGTTGTGCACCGCACCAATGCCAGTGGTGACACCGCAACCGAGCAGGCAGACGTGCTCCGGATTCGCTTCCGGATTGATCTTGGCCAGAGAGACTTCGGCCACGACGGTGTACTCGCTGAAGGTCGAGCAGCCCATGTAGTGATACAGCGGCTGGCCGTTGTAGCTGAAGCGGCTGGTGCCATCAGGCATCACGCCCTTACCCTGGGTGGCGCGTACGGCAACGCACAGGTTGGTCTTGCCGCTCTTGCAGAACAGACACTCACCGCATTCTGCGGTGTACAGCGGGATGACGTGATCGCCGGGCTTCACACTGGTCACGCCCTCGCCCACTTCGACAACGATGCCGGCGCCTTCATGGCCCAGCACCACCGGGAACAGGCCTTCAGGGTCATTGCCCGACAGGGTGAATGCGTCGGTATGGCAGACACCGGTGCTGGTGATCTTCACCAGTACTTCGCCCTTCTTCGGCGGAGCAACATCGATTTCGACGATCTCGAGCGGTTGACCGGGACCGAATGCAACGGCTGCACGGGATTTCATGTGAGTTCTCCTTGGGTGTAACGAGATAAGTGCGACAACGGTCTTTGGGGCGAGCTTGATCAGTGGAACATCGGGCGCGCCGCCCCTGGCGCCGGCTCTAGAACGCGTTTCAATCAGGTCGAATGCGCCTACAGCATTCTTCTTGGCGAGCTGTTGGGACCAAGTATTGGACTTCGATGGATTGCTGTATATGGAATAGATTGGATTTCATAATTCCTATCCATGGAATTATTAACTCACAGCTCCGCCCCCCAGCTCGCCCGCATCAATGCAACTTGAGGCGAGGCTCCGTACTCCGTCCCAATGCGTCTGCCAGCATGCGAGCAACCACCCGGCGTGTACCGAACAGGCTCCTCTGATGCATGCGATACAGTGAGATGTAGAACATCCTGGCCAGCCAGCCCTCGACCTTGAATGACCCCATGAGGTTGCCCATCAGCGTGCCAACGGCGCCCTCCCTCGACAGGGACACCAGCGATCCATAGTCCCGATAGGTGAAGCTGGGCAGCGGGCGCCCCTCGATACGGCGGGCAATTGCCAGCGCAAGGAAGTGAGCCTGCTGATGAGCGGCCTGTGCCCTTGGAGGCACGTTTGTACCGCTGTGTCCATTCGGGCAGGCTGCACAATCCCCGAATGCGAAGATGTTCGGATCCTGCGTTGTCTGCAGCGTTTCAGATACCTCGAGCTGGTTGATGCGATTGGTCTTGAGGTTCCCGAGGGATGCAAGGAAGACGGGAGCACGGATGCCCGCCGCCCATACCTTCAGCCTCGCAGCAACCTTGATGCCATTGGCGAGTTGCAGGCCCTCTTCATCCACCAGGGTGACAGCCGAGCCACACATGACACGAACGCCTTCATGTACAAGTCGCTCGGCTACCGGCAGGCTCACGCGCTCTGGCAGAGCTGGCAGCACTCGCGGACCAGCCTCGATAAGCGTGATCTTCAGATTCTCGGGAGAGATCTTGTCCAGCCCATAAGCGCTAAATTGCCTCGCAGCATCACGCAACTCGGCAGCCAGCTCGACACCGGTGGCACCGGCGCCGACGATCGCAACCTCCAGTGTTTCTGACTTGCCACGCGCTTGCGCGCCCATGTACTCGCTCAGCAGCCGCTTCTGGAAAGCAATGGCGGCATCGGGATCGTCCAGGAACAGGCAATGATCCGCTGCACCGGGAGTTCCAAAGTCGTTCGTTCCGCTACCCACGCTGATCACCAGGGTGTCGTAGGAGATCGAGCGACGGGGCGCAATAACGTTGCCCTCCTCATCGTACAGTGGGGCAAGCTCGATCTTTCTGGACTTCTGATCCAAACCCGTCATCCGCCCCAACTGAAACTGGAAGTGATTCCAGCTAGCCTGGGCGAGATAGTTGAGCTCACTTTCTGCGGCATCCAACGCGCCTGAGGCAACCTCGTGAAGAAGTGGCTTCCACAGATGCGTCATCCGAGCATCGACAAGAGTGACTTTTGCTCGCCCTGAGCGCCCGAGCTTCCGGCCCAGCTGCGTAGCCAGCTCCAGCCCTCCGGCCCCACCACCAACAATGACAATACGATGCATTTTGATTCCCCAGGTATTTGAGTTGCCAGCGACGCCCACGAGCACTTCATGGCTCAGGCATCTAGACGTTGGTTAGTTCAGGACCTCAACGGAATGGAAGCGGAGCTGACCATCCCAATCCTTGTCGACGGCTACCTGCGCTCGTGCACGGCTTGCTTCGAGCGCTGCGAAGTCAATGTCAGCAATCGCCCACTCCTGATCGTCGGAGGTCGCTGCGAGCACGCCGTCACTGGGGAAGCCATGGTCCATCGGTGAGAGGATCATTGCTTCACCGGTGTTGATATCAAGCGCTTCACTCCAGTCGGCGACGCCGGCGGTGACCGCCTTTGCCACAAACATCCGATTCTCAAGCGCTCGCGCTCGGCACCCAACATCGACACGGGTGGCACCGGCGTCGGTGTCGGTGCAACTTGGCACCAACAGCAAGCGCACCCCTGCCTCCTGCTGGAGGCGAACAGGAAGCGGAAATTCGCTGTCATAGCAAACCGCAATCCCGACACGCTTTCCGTCCTGCTCAAACGCCGCGATGCGATCGCCAGGCTCGATGACAACTGCCTGCTTCTCGAAGCCAGTAAGCTGAAGCTTGTCCTGCCATCCGCTGCGACCATCAGCTGTGAACCACCAGGCACGGTTGCGATACATCCCATGGGATGTTGCGGTGAGGAACGTTCCTGCCTGGATGGTCATTCCCAGTTCGACAGCCAAGGTGCTATAGAGCTCACACCATGCGCTCTGATAGATCTGGAGCGACTCCAGGGTGGACCTCAGGCTAAGCTGAAGAGCTTCTGGAAGAGTCGAACCCAGTTCCAGCGACAGGTATTCCGGAAGTACTGCAAGCTCAACTCCTTGTTCCCTTGCGTCATTCAGAATTCGGCGCTGGCGCGCAGCGAACTCGGCAAAGGTCTTCGGACGACCGATCACGTACTTAGCTGCTGCAATCTTCATGTAACGTCCTCCAAGGAACGGAGCCAAAGTGAAAGTGTCTGCTCGGTTTCGTGCGTGGCCCCATGCTGCCGCCAGGGAAGAGCGACCTTCATCGCGCTCTGTTGTGCATACCCACGGCGAGTCCAGAAGCCTTCATTGCTTCGATATCCAGGTGGCCTAAGCGGATCAGTCTCCGACCGAACCACCGACGCGAAAGAAGACCACTTGAAGCCCTTTCGTCGGGCTTGCTCCTCTCTTCGATCAAAGAAGACGTGGCCCAAGCCAGCTCCTCTGTACTCCGGCCTCAGTACGGACTCCCCGCAGTAGAAGACTTCTTCTGGCCGGGGACCGTGCTCCTGGAAGGGACGAATGAAAGCGGCATCGGCGCTCAACAAAGGAAGGCCAGTCGATGCACCTACAACGTCCCTTCCATCCCTGGCCAGGACAACGATGCCCCCGTCAGACGTCGCATAGTTGCGGAGGTAGTGACGCTCATAGTCCATGTCTCCTTCGTACAGGTAGGGATAGCTACTGAATATCTCGATCCGCAGCTGAGCGACGCGATCGAGCCAGTCCTCGATTTCGGTGCCGACCAGTACCTCTACTCGCACGTTGGTAGCCATTTCAGGGCGCCTTGTGGACCTGGGAAATCCAGTCCTCCAGGTTGTAGTAGTTGGTAACGCGCGCAATCTTTCCATCACGGATGTCAAAGAACGCGCCACCGGGAAGAACATAGATCTGCCCTGCCGCTGCAGGGAGACCTTCGTCCGTGTGGTGGTAGAGTCCGTGCACCACGTACTCCGCGCCGGCACGCGCACCATCGCTGCTGTACATCACCACGATGTCGTGAAGCTGCTCGCTGTAGCAGGAATCCATGCGGCTCAGGAACGCGCGGAATGCGTCGATCCCTACTTCGCGATTCCCCTGATTTAGATCGTGCACAACGTCATCAGTGAGCATCGAGAGCATCGCGTCGCGATCACCGCGGTTGAATGCCTGGTAGTACTCTTCGATGTAGTTGAACTTGCTCATCAGGTTCTCCGGTCAGGTGAGGGTGTGGAGGAATTCTGGAGACCTGAAGAATTGTTGTATATGGAATTGATAGGATTTCATAATTCCCTAAAATGGAATAATATGAGCCCAACGACCACGGGGGCCTTGAGATGAACAGCGAGCTGGATCTTCTAAAGACGTTTAGGGCCGCGGCTGAGGCGCCGAGCTTTCGTGAGGCCGCTGTTCGACTGGGAAGCTCTCCTCAGGCCATCACCCGAGCGATACAGGCCCTTGAAAGTCATTACGGGGAGCTGTTGTTCCACCGAAGCACACGCCAGGTTCGCATCACGGCCTTTGGGGAGGATCTCTTACATCAGCTGCGGCCGGCGCTTGAGGGCTTAGACAAGCTGTGGCGCCCGCGAACCAAGGCGACGGCCTCACAGATTGTGGGCACAGTCCGAATTAGTGCCCCTCACAGCATGGGCTCCAGGGCAGTTCTTGCCGCCTTGGATACAGTGACCCAAAGTCACCCGGGAATTGTCTTGGACGTTCGCTTAAGCGATCGGGTTGCAGACGCTGTCGATGAAGGGATCGATGTCGGAATCCGCGTCGGCTTCATGCGTGATAGCAGATTCATTGCGAAGAAGGCAGGAGAGATGCGACTGCACATCGTTGGCTCCCCCGCACTTGTAGAGAGAATCGGAGCACCAGCGGAGACTAGCGAGCTCTCGCGGTTTCCACTGGTTGCGTCGGTGGACATCAATACAGGCAGGCCCTGGCCCTGGTACCTGGCTGGAGGCGTACAGGTGGCGCCGACAGCACCGGCCTTCATTGCAGACAATGCCGACATGGAGATGGCAGGGGTCATTGCGGGCTTGGGGTTTGCCCAACTTGCTGATTACATGGCTGCCCCACTCATTCAGTCAGGTGTTCTGCAGCGTGTGATGGAAGAATTCGATCCTGCCCCGTGGGGCTTGTACGTCTATCGGCCACAACGCGGCCCAGTCTCACCTCGCGTCAGAGTAGTTTTCGATGCACTCCATTCCGCCGTCGGAGCACTACCGAGCCTTATGCAGATGACGCCCTCCCCCACCTCGGCCCTAACGCCATCCAAAGCAGGGAAGCGCTAACGCCGAGTCGCTTGGCCGCTCTCTGATACGGGATCTGGCCACCATGAGCGCCAGGGACGCTCATGGTGGCCAAAAGAGCGTCGGGTCAACCCGCGCGGGCGAGTTCCTCAGCCAAGAAGGGGGCGGTACGGCTTCTCTTCACGCGAGCGACCTGTTTTGGAGTTCCTGCCGCCACGATCTGCCCGCCCGCGTCACCGGCACCTGGACCCACGTCGATTACCCAATCCGCCTGAGCAACGGCACGCATGTCGTGCTCGATCATGACCACCGTATTGCCGGAATCAACGAGCCGCTGGAGCTGCACAAGCAGCCTATCCGCGTCCGAGGCATGGAGGCCCGTAGTAGGTTCATCCAGGACATACAGTGTCCGCCCGCGCTGGCTCCGTTGAAGCTCTGTGGCCAGCTTGATTCGCTGCGCTTCACCACCCGATAGCTCGGTAGCCGGCTGGCCCAGTCGAAGGTATCCAAGGCCGATCTCCTTCAGCAACTGAAGTGGGCGAGCGATCGCGTCCTCATCGCCAAAGAATTCACGTGCATCCTCCACAGTCATCCGCAGAACGTCTGCAATGTTCTTACCGTTCCAAAGCACCTTCAGCGTAGCCTCGTTGTATCGCGCACCGTGGCACGTTGGGCACGGTGCATAGACGCTAGGCATAAACAGCAGCTCGACGCTCACGAATCCCTCCCCTTCGCACGTCTCACAACGTCCCTTGGCCACGTTGAAGGAGAATCGACCTGCGTCGTAACGTCGACGCCGCGCATCTGGTGTTGCGGCAAAAAGCTTTCGAACATGATCGAAAAGGCCGGTGTAAGTCGCGAGATTCGATCGCGGCGTCCGTCCGATTGGCTTCTGATCAACCTGGACGAGACGCTGAATAGCATCGACATCTCCGCCGAGGTGTCCCCCTGTCGTCTCGATGACGGTTGGCCCGTCTGCTGCCCCCGTTTCCACCGCGTCGTCCTCAGGCTCGTGCCCAAGTTGAAGCATCATCAGCTCCGGCAACGCCTGGGCGACGAGGCTGGACTTGCCCGATCCCGAAATCCCGGTCACCGCGGTGAGGATGCCCAAAGGTATCTTTGCATCAATGCGCTTCAGGTTGTGACGCTGGATGCCCTGAAGTTCCAGCCAACCACTCGCTTGACGCTCTTGGCCACTAGGGGGCGGGACCTTGTCAAAGAGGTACAACGCGGTACGTGACTCGTCGATGTCACGAAGACCATCCGGCTCTCCACTGTAGAGCACTTTGCCGCCCCGCTCTCCCGCCTCAGGCCCAACATCCACCAACCACTGGGCACGGCGCATCAGCTCCAGATCGTGCTCCACAACAAATACGGAATTACCACCGTCGCGGAGGCGGTCCAAGGCGTCATAGAGAGCCTGGCTGTCGGAGGGATGAAGGCCTGCCGACGGCTCGTCCAACACGTACACCACGCCAAAGAGCAGCGAGCTCAACTGCGTGGCGAGTCTCAATCGCTGCAACTCGCCAGCGGACAATGTCGGCGTAGCGCGATCCAAAGTTAGATAACCAAGCCCAAGGCCACGCAACTGACTGATTCGGCTCATCACTCCACTAGCGAGGCGCTGCGCGGCCAGGCGCTTCTCCTCCGACAGCGCTGAGGTGCGGCGGACGTCAGGAGACACCGCGTGGACCGCCCGCCCACTGGCCGCCCTATCGGCGCGATCACGACGGGTGGCCTCCTTGTTCGCCTTCCCCCCGCCAGCATGAGCACTGAAGTCTCCTCGAGAAATGGGCTCGAGCAGGGACGCCAGTTGGTCAAGAGGCATCTGCATGAATTGACCAATGTCCACACCCGCAAATGTCACTGACAGCGACTCTGCCTTAAGGCGCTTGCCATGGCAGGTGGGACAAAGCTTTCCCTCCATGTATCGCGATACGCGGCGCCTCATCAGGGCACTTTGCGTGTTAGCAAACGTGTGCAGGACATACCTACGGGCGCCAGTGAAGGTTCCCATGTAGCTTGGCTCAGTCTTACGCTTCAGGGCCGCACGCGTCTCCGCTGGCGTGAACCCAGCATAGACCGGCACAGTGGGCGACTCCTCGGTAAACAGAATCCAATCGCGGTCCTTCTTGGGAAGGTCCTTCCAAGGTCTATCAATGTCGTAGCCCAGCGTCACCAGAATGTCGCGAAGGTTCTGCCCGTGCCATGCAGGTGGCCACGAAGCAATGGCACGCTCACGGATGCTCAGCTTTGGATCCGGCACCATGAGGGCCTCTGTCACCTCGTACACATGGCCAAGGCCATGGCAGGTCGCGCATGCGCCCTGGGGAGTATTGGGTGAGAAGTCCTCGGCATAGAGCATAGGCTGATCAGCCGGATATGCTCCCGCGCGGGAATACATCATACGAATGAGGCTGGATAGCGTGGTGACGCTACCCACCGAAGATCGCGCATTGCTGGCACCACGCTGCTGCTGCAGTGCTACCGCTGGCGGGAGTCCATCGATGGAGTCAACATCAGGGACGCCTGCTTGATCGATTAGGCGTCGAGCATAGGGAGCAACGGACTCAAAGTACCTCCTTTGAGCTTCCGCATAGATTGTCCCGAATGCAAGAGATGACTTCCCGGAACCGGATACACCGGAAAAGACGACCAGTGCGTTGCGAGGAATTGAGACATCAACGTCTCTAAGGTTGTTCTCACGCGCACCGCGCACCTCTACAAGGCCGCTTGCTGCGACACTGCAGGAAGCTTCACCGAATGTGGCGTTTGGCATGTGCATGTCTCTGTAGGTTGTAGACGTTAAGTTCAGCTGGATCACTGGCCCGAAGAGGGATCGGCTTCGGTTTGCGATGCCTCTTCATCCAAGGCTCGCTGCCATGCCTGTCTCTCAGCCAAGGCGCGCTCAGCTCCCCGATCAGTGGGCCGATACCAGTTCGGCCTCTCCACACCCTCCGGCAGGTACGTCTGTCCAGCTGCGTAGCCGTCTGGCTCATGATGCGCGTAGCGATATGCTTGTCGATACCCCATCTGCCTCATAAGCTTCGCTGGAGCATTCCGAAGATGCATGGGAACTGGTAATGATCCGTGCTCCTTGACGAAGGCCCTTGCTAGATCCCAAGCCGCATAGGACGCATTCGACTTGGGGGAGAGCGCCAGATAGGTCGCAGCCTGGGCCAAGACAATTTCACCTTCAGGAGAGCCAAGTCGCTCATACGCCTGCGCAGCGTGGATGGCCAAGTGCAGAGCGCCCGGATCAGCATTTCCGATATCTTCGCTTGCCATAACAATCATTCGACGTGTGACCTGGCTCACGTCCCCGCCCCCATCCAGAATGCGCGCTAGCCAGTAGAGGGAGGCGTCGGGATCAGAGCCACGCAGTGATTTGTGAAACGCGGAGAGCTGCCAATAGAACTCGTCCCCACCCTTATCGAATCGACGCAGTGACGGGCTGGTGGAGCGCTTGGCAAACTCAAGATCCACCTCTTCCACCCGCTTCTCAGAGGCCGCAGTTGAGACCTGCTCGAGAAGATTCAGGAATCTGCGGCCATCACCATCAGCGAAGCCCTTCAGCAGCTGCAATGCGGGATCGGAGAGGTCAACGCCTCGCAAGTGAGGTCTGGCGCGTTCGTAGAGCTTCTCAAGATCTGCGTCAGACAGAGGCTCAAGTGTGTACACCTGCGCGCGCGAAAGCAGCGCCGAGTTAACGGCCAGTCCTGGATGCTCTGTGGTGCCGCCCACCAGCGTGAGTAGCCCTGATTCAACGTGAGGTAGCAGCGCATCCTGCTGGGCCTTGTTGAACCGGTGAATTTCGTCGACGAAAAGTACCGTGGAGCGACCGCGTACGTCGAGTTCGGCCCGCGCATCATCAATGGCCTGCCTGATGTCCTTTACCCCGGCGAGTACGGCGGAGATCGCAATGAAGTGACTGTCAGTCACCATCGCTGCGAGGCGCCCCAGGGTGGTCTTACCGACGCCCGGGGGCCCCCACATGATGAAGGAGTGCAGACTTCTTGCTTCAAAGGCAAGACGCAAAGGCTTCCCCGGCCCCAGCAGGTGCTGCTGCCCAACAAACTCGTCGAGAGACTTCGGTCGTAGCAGTTCGGCCAGGGGTGCCCTTGGTTTCGCTGTGAATAGATCTGCCAAGGTGTTCTCCTTCGGGAAGTCAGTTGCGAGTATGCATTCGGAGCTTCTTGGCCCCTATTTCAGCTTCCCATCCAATGAGCCGCTTGTGGCATTGCTTGCTTTATCACGGAGGATGATGCGAGCTCCTCTGTATCCAACGCTATGATTCCATACCCAGCTCATTGCGACGCTCAGGCGATTTCGCACTCCGATAAGGAAGTAGATGTGAGCGAGCTTCCAGATCCACCATGCGATTCCTCCGCTCAGCTTTAGCTTCCCCATATCGATTACTGCAAGGCTGCGTCCAATCGTGGCGAGGTTGCCCTGGTGCCGGTACTTGAATGCAGCGGTCCTCCGCGCCCCTGTTATCAGCCCTTCAATCTGGCCCGCGACGTACTTGCCTTGTTGCTTGGCCGCCGGCGCGATTCCAGGAACGGTCTTTCCGTCCGCAGTGGCTGATGAAGCAGTGTCCCCAATCACGAAGATGTTGGGGGAACCAGGCACCGTTAGATCAGGGCCGACGATTGCGCGCCCCGCCCGATCTGATTCGGTGTCGAGCCAACGTGCGGCTGGAGACGCCTGAACTCCGGCTGCCCAGACGATTGTGGATGCCGCCAGCTTCTTGCCATTGAGCATCACCCCATCAGAGGCGCACTCTGTGACAGGTGCCCCCAACAAAACGGATACCCCAAGCTTCTCGAGGGCGCGCCTCGTGTACTCGGAGAGCTTTTCAGGAAAGACAGGAAGCAGCCGCGGACCCGCTTCAATGAGAAATACCCGGGTTTTGCTGGGATCAACTGACCGAAAGTCATCCTGCAGCGTGCCTCGCGCCAGCTCCGCGATGGTTCCGGCAAGCTCGACACCTGTAGGCCCGCCACCAATGATCACAAAGGTTTGAAGGGCTTCTCGAACCTCGGGATCATTGCAGAGCTCCGCTTGCTCGAACGCGCTCAGGATCCTGCCTCGAATGGTTGTTGCGTCCTCCAGGCTCTTCAGGCCTGGAGCGTACTTCGACCATTCGTCATGCCCAAAGTAGGCATGTGTCGCTCCCGTAGCGAGCACAAGGGTGTCGTAAGGGTATCGAGTGCCGTCCTGAAGGATCACTTGGCGGGCAGCTTTATCCACACCCTCGACCTCCGCCATGAGGGTCCTCACCTCCGGGCGGTCACGGAACAGATAGCGGATCGGCCATGCAATCTCCGACGGTGACAGTGACGCACCAGCTACCTGGTAGAGCAGCGGCTGGAACAAGTGATAGTTCCGCCGGTCAATGATTGTTACATCGACATCCACTCCTTCAAGGTGCGTGGCGGCCTCCAGTCCGCCGAAGCCCGCCCCAACGATCACAACTTGATGACGATTTCTGGAGGTCTTGATCACGGCAGCACTCCCTAATTAGGTGCTCAGTGCCGATGCGTGGTGCTTGAGGTGATCGGCAATGAAGCTGGAGATGAAGTAGTAGCTATGGTCGTAACCATCGCGAAGGTTCAGCGAAAGCGGATGATTCGCCTTGGCGCATGCATCTCGAAGCAGTTCAGGGCGAAGCTGATTCTGCAAGAAGTCATCACTGAGCCCTTGATCCACCAGTAGGGGCAGGCGCTCCTTTGCATCTGCAATCAGCTCCACGGCGTCATACTGCCGCCACTGCTCCTGATCTCCCCCCAGGTAGGCCGAAAACGCCTTCTGGCCCCAAGGAACCTGGGTGGGCGCCACTATCGGAGAGAAGGCGGATACGCTGCGATAGCGACCTGGGTTTCGCAAAGCGATGACCAAGGCACCGTGGCCGCCCATTGAGTGGCCGCTAATTGAGCGAGCCTGGCTAACAGGGAAGTTCTTCTCAACGAGAGCAGGCAGCTCACTTACAACGTAGTCATACATGCGGTAGTGGTCAGACCACGGTGCCTCGGTGGCATTGACGTAGAACCCCGCGCCTTGGCCGAGATCGTAAGCTGGATCATCCGCGACGGACTCTCCGCGCGGACTTGTATCCGGAGCAACGATGGCAATGCCATGCTCAGCAGCGAGCTGCTGCACTGCAGACTTGGTGATGAAGTTCTGCTCTGTGCACGTCAGGCCAGAGAGCCAGTAGAGAACAGGTACCGGGCCGCTGGACGCCTGTGGAGGGAGATAGACTCCAAACTTCATGGTGCAACCAAGGCTGGATGATTCATGCTGGTAGACGTCCTGCCATCCACCGAAGCTTGCGTGACGCTCAATGCGTTCCATTGTTCTTTCCTCTGAATTGAATTTGATAGGCCATCTATCGCGAATCGAATGTGGCCTTAAGCGAGGCTTTAGGCCTTGTCCTCGACTGCCGAGTCACCGTGTGCATGCCTAATCCTTCGGACAATCCACCAAATCAGCAGCAATACAGCGGGAACCAAGATCGCAGTGACGGTTGCTGCGATGTCATGCGTCCCAGGCAAACCCTTGAGCAGGTATGCGAGAAGACTCACGACGTAGTACGAGATGGCGGCCACCGACAAACCTTCCACCGTCTGCTGCAGGCGCAGCTGAACCTTCGCTCGTTCATTCATGGACGCCAGTAGGTCGCGGTTCTGCCGCTCGAGCTCAACATCAATCCACGACCGAAGGAGCGAGATTGAGCGCGTCAACTTGTCTGAGAGCTTCCCCTGTCGCTCCTTCACTGACTGGCAAGTTCGCATGGCCGGTGCAATCCTTCGATACAAGAAGTCCGCCCAGGTGCTATAGCCGGCAACTTGATCCTCCGCCAACGCATCCAGTCGCTCTTCAACAATTTCGTAGTAAGCCCGACTTGCACCAAACCTATAGAGATTTGCCGCGGCGTCCGCCTCCAACTCTGCAGCCAAGCTGGTCAAATCCGAGAGGAGTACGTCACTGTCACGACGTCCACCGGAGGCCCTGCGCATCTCTTCAGTAATTGCAGCCAGACGCGCCTCCATGCGACGAAGATTCGACGTCATGGAGCGAGTCAGCGGTAGCGCTAGCAGGGCAAGCGTTCGGTATGTCTCGACCTCGAGCAGTCGTTGTGCCAGCGCCCCTGCCCGCGCCGGAGTCAGGCCGCGATCAAGGATGAGCATGTGGGTTAGCCCTTCCTCGTCTTGCCGGAAGTCGGTCACAATGGCCGCGGCACCGTTCTCAACCAGCGAATAGCAGCGGCTGACGGGATCAAAGCAATCTATTTCCTTCTCCGCCTCCGCGGTCCAAGGCAAAAGCCTGACGCTAACAGCCGAGATCACGGGTCCTGGCGGCTTGAACCCCTGTCTAAACGGGTTGTCCCCACAAGGCTCACCTGTTTCTGAGCTCAGTGGTGCGCTCCAGAGGTAGGAAGAGAACTCAGTGTGCTTCTCGCAGTGCAGATCGCCCTCATTCCACGTAAGCGCGTGATGAGGTGTGGTGTGATCCTCGACTGCAGCCCCCATACGACCTGAAAGATCGTCGATCGCGGCACGATCTCGACTCATGTCCCCTTCTGTCATGAAGGAGAGCTGGAGAAGGCTTCGCGGAGACTGGGTGAGCAGGTGCGGTCGCGCATGGACTTCCTCAACGGCGGCGCGGCGGTCCGCGTGCGCCGGCATCCCATATACGTAGCCTTCTGCTGGCGTGCCTGCAGCTTGGCTCAGGCCGGATGGGTCATTCATACATAGCCTCAAGAATGGATGATCTTCTAAACACCGCTCACGGGAGGTCTATCACTTGCTTGTGCGATAGCTCAGCGAAAGGTCGCGTGGTGGAACCGGCTCTGGTGTAGGGCGGTAGTGGGAACCACAACAAGCTGGGAGGACGGCACCGCATAGATCGCAGGCCCTTGCTCTCCCACCTTCCAAGCCAGGCGCGGACCACATGGGAGTCGCAACGAGGCTGGAAGCTCACTTCAAAGGGCCTGCCATGACTCAGTCAGATGCGGAAAGCAACGATGCCGACAGAGATTGCCCGCTCCAAGAAATACAGACAGGCGCAACTCGACTGACATCATCCAGCATGCCTTGGAGCCTCCTGGAAAGGCCTCAACGTCCTAGTCGTGACGCCCTAACCCACGAAGGGGTTAGGAATGGCGGGTTCTACTTGGAAATGAAGTAGTTCGGACACCCATAGATTGCCTCCTCTACTTAGTACTAGCGCCATCAAGCAATGTCGCGAACTGACTAACGGAGATAGGAGCGGACAATAGAGATGGTCTCGTCAATCGACTTCCTTTGAGAGTCGGTGTGGGTGTCGCTATGCGGGAACTCTTCACGCAGATAGCTCTCCAGAACCGTCGCCATCAAACCATTGACCGCCCCGCGCACAGCAGCAAGCTGCTGAAGTACTGCAGCACATTCCGCCCCGCTCTCCAGAGCCTGCTCCAATGCAGCCACCTGTCCGCTGATCCGACGTACGCGGGTAAGGGCCTGCTTTTTCTCCCGAGGGCTGTGAGGCATTGCGCACCTGTCCGTATCACATGAGGGGACGATACTATACTCCCCGATAGTATGCAAGCTAGCAATCTGGGAGGGTCTTTAGCTCCGTCAACTGAGTCTGCGCCTGATTTCGAGCAGCCGCCAGAGGCCAGTGAAAGGCCCCTCTCGCCCCACCCGCACACCAGAAAAGGCGGGCTCCTGCAGGAGCCACGCCCCACCACTCGGGAGAGTGGTTACATGTAGATGAATTGGCGGTATAGCTTGTCTAGCTCCAGCCGGACGAACTCGATCTCCTCCTCGTCCCCGGCATCAGAGAGATCCAGAAGCTGTCGCTCCTTTGATGTAATTCGATCACAGAGATCTTCTAGGCTGGCGCAGAACTCCGCTGAATGGGCTTGCGACCGGTCAGGGCGAGCCTCTGTTGATCCCAACATTCCGCGAGACGTTGACGGGGTGATGCCGAACTCCTCATTGAACGCGATCTGATGCTGTCGCCTGTCATCAGTCTCAGAAATGGCCTGCCGCATCGCACTGGTGATCGTATCGGCATGCATGATCGCCTTACCGCGCGAGTTTCTTGCAGCTCGTCCAATCATCTGAATGAGGGCCTGGCTCGACCGAAGGAAGCCCGCCTGGTCCGCATCAACGATAGCGACCAGAGAGGCCTCGGGAATATCGAGCCCCTCTCTCAGCAGGCTGATACCCACTAGCACATCGAACTCGCCGGCCCTCAGCCCATTGATGATCTCAACTCGATCCTCTGCCTTGATATCCGAGTGCATGTACTTCGCACGCACCCCTTGATCCTCGAGGAACTCGCACAGCTCCTCAGCAGACACCTTTGTCAGCGTGGTCACCAAGACCCTGTCGCCCTCTCGTACACAACGGGCGATCTCTGACAGAAGATCGCACCTGTAGCCCTCCCTAGGCCTCACCTCTACCAGCGGATCGAGCAAGCCAGTGGGCCTGATGAGCTGGTCAATCAATCTTCCCTTGGATCTCCCAATCTCATAGGCGCCAGGCGTAGCCGAAACGAAGATCGTCTGGGGCTTGATGGCTTCAAACTCAGAGAAGCTAAGCGGTCTGTTGTTCATTGCCGAAGGTAGACGGAACCCGTACTCGATTAGAGTCTCCTTCCTGCTCTGATCGCTCCTGAACATTGCCGCGATCTGAGGAACCATGACGTGCGACTCGTCAACAAATAGCAGGCCATCCTTCGGGAGGTAGTCCATGAGCGTCGTCGGCCTAGCTCCTGACGGCTTTGAGTTCAGGTAACTGGAGTAGTTCTCCATGCCAGAGCAATATCCCAGCTCCCTCATCATCTCCACGTCGTTCGTGATCTTCTCGTAAAGCCTATTTGCCTCAACGATTCGACCAGATGCGTTGAGCTCCGCCACCCTGGCCTCCAAATCCTTGAGGATGGCCTTCGTAGCCTCATTGATTTCTGTTTTGGGGCTTGCGAAGAGTGTCTTTGGAGAAACGAGGTAGCGCGTCTCATCGCCAAGCTTCTTCCCTGTAACCGCATCAATCCAGATGAGCGACTGCACTCTCCCCTCGTCCGTGAGCTCTACTCTAATTGCCTTGTACTCAGAGTCGGCGGGAAAAATATCGACCACATCGCCAGACACACGGAACGTGCCACGCTTCAGGGTCCGCTCAGTCCTGTCGTACTGAAGCGATGCAAGCCGACGCAGGAAGTCCCTCTGATCCAGCTCGATTCCAAGCGCAAGCTCAACCTGCAGATCCCGGTAGCTCTGTGGGTCTCCCAGTCCATAGATTGAGGACACCGAAGCGACAACAATCACGTCTCTACGCTCAATCAGAGACTTCGTAGTCGATAGTCGAAGCCTCTCAAGGTGATCATTGATGGCTGAGTCTTTCTGGATGTAACGATCGCTACCTGGGATATAGACCTCTGGCTGGAAGAAGTCGTAGTAGGAAACGAAATACTCCACGGCGTTCTCGGGGAACAGCGCCTTCATCTCCCCGTAGAGCTGAGCAGTCAACGTCTTGTTTGGCGCAAGAATGAGCGTGGGTCGCTTCAGCCGATGGATCACATTGGCCATCGTGAAGGTCTTCCCTGACCCTGTAATTCCCTTCAAGGTCTGATGTGTTGCTCCCTCCTCGATGCCAGCAATCAGCCTGGCAATCGCCTCGGGCTGATCCCCCGCCGGCGTATGATCCGAATGCATCACGAACATATCTGTTGACATCACTCTTGCTCCTGCTAGCTCAATTTTTGATCGTTATGGAAGTTAAAGCCGTCTAGAATATTCCGCCGCATACGTGCGGACAGAATCGGATGAGCGACACGAATGCTACCTTTGGGCAAGTTCTTTCCAGGTGAGCCTCGTAATCCATGGCTGACTGACGCTAGGGCATGAGCTTGCCTGCTGGAAAATGCCGGAGCGGCCTCACAAGTGCACCGACCTTCCTCCGCTCACACCTCACTCCTCCCTACGTGGCTGCTGCACTGGCTGCTGTACCGACTCCTGATCGACCACAGTCAGGGCCAGCGTAGACATTAGCTCTGTCTCGATCGTCCTCTGCATTGAGTAGATCGGGAGCGCGTTCGGCGCGGAACTGAATGGCTCCTCCAGCTGACGGCCCAGCGCATCGAGACCAAAAAACGTGTACGCCACAATGAGCACCGGTAGAAAGGTCCACCACCCCAATGTTCCTGCCAGCGCAAAAGGAAGCGTTGTGCAGAATACGATCGCAGTCCGGTGAAGCAGCAGCGAATACGAGAATGGAATCGGAGTATTGAGTATCCTCTCGCACCCACCTTGGATACGAGCCAAGTTGGCAAGCTGCTTATCCAGCACCGAGTACTGAATCGAGTCGATCCTTCCCTCATGAGCCAGATGGGCAAGCTTCAAGCCAATGCCCTGGAGCACAGCGTCCGTCGGATTCGGGCCTTGTGATGCCTTGCCAATATCCCACCAAGGTGCGATCGCATGGGCTTCGTCGGCTCGGCGCAGTCGAGAATAGAGGCCCGCACTGAAGCCACACAGGCCTCGCAGGATCTGTGCTCGGCTGTTTGGATCCAGCAGGGACGTCTGCCTGGCTATCGAGCGACACGCTATGACCAGGTCACCCCAAAGGTGCCTCGCCTCCCACCATCTGGAGTAGCAAGCGTTGTTTCGAAAGCTCATGAATACGGAAAGTGCGATACCAATGAGCGTGAACGGAACGCCACTGAAGCGAGCAAAGATTCCTGGATGCTCCGTTGATGCGAGCACCGCTCCTGCGGTCACAATGCTAATCAGTAGTAGATGCAATGCGATCCTGGGCAGGATGGTACCCCTGACGGCAAACGCAACGTCCCACAACGTCGGCTGCCTTCGCATTCTCGTTTCAACATCTGGGAGACGGTGTGTCATGCCAACCTCTGATTCATTGATCGACTGCTGGCGTCGATACGCCCAGGCAACAAATTCCTTCCACTTGAGTTCGAAATGCGAATGACATCACGCCGTTCGCATGACACTGCTACAGCAGGTCTAATGCAGTTCATCGTCGGCAGCCTCGGGCATCCATAGTTCAATGACCGTCCCTGTCAGGCCGGTTCTCTCCACAGACAGGCTGCCACCGTAGCGGTTGGCAAGCATCTGACTGATGGAAAGACCCAGCCCGGTACCTTGACGATGTTTGGTCGTAAAGAATGGCTCAAAAATTCGGACCAGAATATCCTGAGGAATGCCGCTTCCAGTATCTGAGACTCGCAAAGCGACGCCAGGGTGACCATGAACGTCGTCAACGTCCAACGTCGCCAATCCCAGCGTTCCGCCCTTCTGCATCACATAGATTGCATTGATCATGAGGTTCACAAGAATTTGCTGCAGCTCGCCCCGATTGCCCGTTACGAGCCGTGTGGACAGGAAGTTCTCCTCTATCTTCACGGGATGGCGCTTGATGAGGTGTTGAATCAGGGGCAGCGTCTCCAACATCAGCGTGGCAGGCTCTAGCAGCTCACTATGACCGGAGTACTCACTGGGCTTGGAGAACTGCAGCAACTTGGAAACAATGGTGCTGATACGCCCAATCTGATCCTCAATGAGGTCAATCTCTTCTCCAAACCGCTGACCCTCGGGCTCCCTGATCGAGTCACGCAGAAGCTCGAGGTTCCCCTGCATGACGGCAAGCGGATTGTTGATCTCGTGCGCTATTCCTGCTGCGATCTCGCCAATTGTTGCCAGCTTCTCAGTGACAATCAGGTGCTGGGTCGTCTCTTCCAACCGTCTATTGGCTAGTGCGAGACCAGCAGTTCGCTCCTCTACCCTGGAATTGAGCTCCTCGTTCCAGGCGACCAGCTGTCGTTCCTTCTCTTCCAGCTGACAGAGCAGCTGGTCCAAGTGCGAAGCGACACGTCCGATTTCATCATTGGATGCCCCTGCTCCGGAGCGAGCACTGCGGTCACCCGCCTTGACCCGTCCAATTGCCTGATCCATCCGCTCAAGTGGCTTGAACACGCCGCGAGCGATGTACAGAAAAAGGGGTACGGTGATGACTGCAACAAGCAGGCAACCGAACACGATCGCTCCGATGGAATTTCGACGGGCGGTGGTGAATGGCTCCTCCAGAAAGCCCACGAAGAGCATACCAATGGGTACGCCCCGGCCATTGAGAATGGGCATATAGCCGGCAATGTACCAATCATTGACTACGTAGGCTCTTGCCTGCCAGGTCTTTCCCTGGCCCAGCACGGCCTCGGCCACTTCAGAAGACACCCGTGTCCCCGACGCTGGGTTCCCTCCCGCCAACAACGCGTTGGTGCTGATGCGGGTATCACCAAGGAAGATGGAGGCTATCCCTGTTGCGCCAGTACGCAGGGCCTTATCTCGGTAGACAAGATCAGTGATCTGCTTGATGAATTCGGTGTTGTGGTTCAGCAGGGTACCCGCAATCAAGACGCCGACCTGATTGTTTGGCAGTGCAACCGGCGTTGCAGCTTGAATCATTAGGCCCCGCTTCTCACTCTGGGCCGAATCGACAGGATTCCTTGCGTTATGCGGACGAATGACCTCGGCCCGTGCAGCGAGCTTTGGGGAGATCTCCATCAGATCGTCCCGGCTTACCACCCCCACCTCCACGCTGGACGCCCCCTTCAGGGCCTTTTCGATGACTGACCAGTCCAAGTCAAGCTCAGCTGGCGAGGCCGGCTCGCTACTAGCCAACAAGCGACCGTTTGAATCCAACAGTGCGATGAAGTCTAGTGAACCACCTTGGGCTTTCGACGCTAGTAGGCTGCCAAGCTCTGCATTCTTGTTGACCCCCTGGCTAATGACGCCATGGAAGCTCTGCGAATCAGCAATCGCAGCCAGCGTCGCGCGGTCGTTGACGAGCAGCTGGTTCATGTACTGTCCCGCAACTTTCAGGTCCCCGCCAACCTTCGAGGCGAGCAGTCGGTCGAAGCGCAAATCCCATTGGTAGATGAGTCCGCCGACGATAGCCGGCAGGATCACAAACATTGGAAGGATCGCGATTAGAAGCAGGCGGAAGCGAACTGATCGCGCTCGGTTCATTGCAGATTCCTAGGCTGATACATTCCAACTGGAGCACTTACGATCAATCGTCTTTCGCGATATGCCCAAGATCGTGGCCGCTCTTTCGCGATCTCCGCCAGTCTCTCGAAGCACTGCAAGGATGTGCCTGCGCTCGACCTCCGAGAGCAGCCGGCTTCGTGGGTCAGAGAGTGACTCCAACCGCTCAAGCTGAGTCGGAAAGTGTCCGAGTATCAGGCTACGCTCAACGTAGTTGTGAAGCTCGCGGACGTTCCCGGGCCACGAGTAGCTCTGAAGATATGCCCGGGTCCTTTCGTCGATCGGAATCGGTTGAAGGCCAAGCTGCAGCCCCAGCTCACGCATGAAGCCCGCCGCCAGCTCCAACACATCAGCGCCGCGGTCATGAAGGCGAGGAAGCGACACCTCGAGAACGTTGATGCGATAGTAGAGATCCGACCGGAATGTTCCATTCTTCACTTCCGCAACCAAATTCTTGTTGGTTGAGAAGATGAATCTGACATCGATCGGAATCTCCCGATCTGCGCCAACTGGTCGTATCCGTCTATCTTCAAGCATCCTTAGCAGCTTTCCTTGGAGAGCCAAGGGAAGATCAGCGACTTCGTCAAACAGCAATGTTCCGCCTTCTGCATAGGCGACCAGTCCTTGGCGAGGCGAGTTCGCTCCACTGAACGTTCCTTTGAGACTCCCGAACAGTTCAACGTCAATCAACTCGCTGGGAACAGCTGCACAATTTATTGGAATGAAAGGATGAGATGCCCGTGCGGACAACGCGTGCAGCGATCTTGCGGCAACCTCCTTTCCAGAGCCGGATTCTCCAGTGAACAGCACGCTACTGGGCAGTGGTGCGACCTTCGCGATCAGATCCTTGGTGGCCTGAATCGCACGCGAGCTACCTGTGAGCCTGTCTCGAAGCGCAGCTGGTGCACCGGAGCCATGTAGCTCGTGACGGAGAATGGCATTCTCCCGCCGTAGGCGACCGCGTTCCAGGCAGCGCGATATAGCGGCCAGCAACTGATTGGTTCTGAAAGGCTTGAGAAGAAAATCAGCCGCTCCCGCGCGGATAGCGCCGATAGCGGAATCCAAGTCTGCGTACGCAGTAATCAGAATGAAGTCGGCCAAGACCCCTCCCCTGCGCTGGTCCTCCAGCCACGCGATGCCACTCTTCCCTGGCAACACGTTGTCCACAATCACGATGTCAAAGTGGCGCTCCGTCAGATGCTGCTCCGCTTCAATGGTGTCAGCTGCAGCTTCCACAGCTTTGCATCGCGGTCGCAAGGCACGAACCAAGAAGCTACGCATGCCAGGTTCGTCGTCAACGATCAGTATCGATGAGCGCGCAAGGTCCGGCCATGCAAGATCGCCGTTTGCGCGCTCTTCGGAAGATTGGTTGGCGCTCTTTGGCGTCATGTTTCCCTCAGTACAATTGAAGCGTGGCTAGTTCCGTCGATTCGTGGTCGAGTTCATTTCGATCTTTCGACCGCTAGATGACGGGTGACATATCGAACAAAACACCCCCTCTCACGACGTAGGACGTTGTGCACCAAAGGCCAGTCTGAGACGTTCAATGCTGTCGACCTCAGTCATATGCCAATCCGGAATTCTTGCCCTATGAGCCTCGTATCGACCTCTTGGTGGCCAAACGGACCGGGGGCTCCTCGCCATATTGCCCAGAGCGCCAATGGCCTCCGTGCCCCTCCAAGCCCCTTGGCGGTCGGCCGCCACGGGAGGCTGGAGAAGTCTCGCTCCCTTCGAGCGGATCATTACGCCAATTCGGCCATATGGGAAGCGCTGGGTGCGCGTTGTCCCCGCCTCGGCCGGAGCCACGCAGCGCGGCCAAGCGCGGGCGAGTCGATTCGCCTTGCAAGAAGGTTCAGGCCCTACCGCTCGCCTACCGGCATAGAGATGCCTATGCACCAGGGTCGTCTCCCATTTGCGCGGCTCGCGGGCAGATGTATCGTGGCTTTGGGCTCTCTGAGTCTCCGACCGACTGATAGTTGCTCTTCCCCTCAAGACCCGGGCTTGTTGGGGAGCTGACTAAGGATGGTAGAAGGCGGGGCTGACGGGTCGGCCTCTGACGCGAGCCGGGAGGAGAGGTCAGTCGCCCATTTTCGATGCAGGCGATCTGGCCCCCAAATATCTCAATGTCGTTGGGATCATGGCTGATCAGCAGCAGTGGAATACCGGCCCCGTCCAGCACGGCCTCCAGCTCCTGCCGCAGGTGCTGGCGAAGATCATGGTCCAGCGCGGAGAACGGTTCATCCAGCAGCAGCGCCTGCGGCTGCGTCACCAGGGCGCGTGCCAAGGCGGTACGCTGGCGTTGGCCACCGGAGACCTGCGAGGGCAGCAGATCGCCCACCGTGTCGATGCGGAATGCGTGCAACCACTGCTCCACCGCATCGAAGCGCTGGCCGATCCGCGGATTCAACCACCCCTTCTCCAGACCGAACGCCACGTTCTGGCGCACGCTCAGATGCGGGAACAACGCGTAATCCTGGAACACGTAGCCCAGCCGGCGGCGTTGCGGCGGCAGATCCACGCCGGTGGCCGCATCAAACAGGGTCTGCCCCTGCAGCCGTACATGACCCTGGCCCGGCCGTAGCAGCCCAGCCACCGCCTTCAAAGTCAGGCTCTTGCCGGCGCCTGAAGGCCCGAACAGCACCACCTGCCGCTGCGTGCACTGCAGCGATACGTCCAACACAAAATCCTGGCCGGCCCCCTGCAGGCCGCGCTGCACCTGCAGGTCAAGCCACATCGCGCAGCTCCCGGCGACGCCCGCCCACCAGCCGCGCGGCCAGCAACAGGATCACGATACAGACCACCGAAGTCAGGATCACCAGCGCATTTGCCTTGCCATCCTGGCCGGCCTGCACCGCCTCGTAGATGGCGATCGACAACGTCTGCGTGCGGCCCGGAATGCTGCCCGCCACCATCAGTGTCGCGCCGAACTCGCCCATCGCGCGTGCAAACGCCAGCAACAGGCCAGCGAGTATGCCGCGCCAGGCCAGTGGCAGCGTGATGCGGAAAAACACCGCCGCTTCGGACACACCCAGCGTGCGTGCGGCCTGTTCCAGCTGACCGTCCACTTCCTCGAACGCCGCGCGTGCCGGCTTGAACACCAGCGGCAGCGAGGCCACCGCCGCAGCAATCACTGCAGCCTGCCAGGTGAATACCAGGTTGATGCCGAACCACGACTGCAACCACGCGCCGATCGGGCCGTTGCGACCGATCAGCACCAGCAGGTAATAACCCAGCACGGTCGGTGGCAGCACCATCGGAAGGGTGAGCAGTGAATCCAGCAGCTCACGGCCGGGAAATCGCCGACGCGCCAGCAGCGCGCCCAGTGCCACGCCCAGCACCAGATTGATCGCAGTGGCCCAGCCGGCCACCTTCAGCGACAACCACAGTGCGCTCCAGTCGAGATCCATGCCTCAGGGCTTGCCGAACCCGTGCTTGGCCAGGATCGCCTGGCCCTGTGCCGAACGCACGAAGGCGGTGAAGCGCTTTGCTTCAGCCGGTTGCGCGCTGGCCTTGGTCACCGCCAACGGATAGGCAATGCGCCCCGCCACCGGCACCGCGAAGGCACAGCGCACCCGGTCGGGCATCGCCTGTGCGTCGGTGGCATAGACGAAGCCGGCATCCACTTCACCGCGCGCCACGTAATCCAGCGACTGGCGTACGTTCTGCGTGGTGATGGTCTTGCCCTGCACTGACGGCCACAGGCCTGCCGCTTCCAGCGCGCCCTTGGCATAGCGTCCGACCGGCACGCTGTCCGGGTTGCCCAGCGCGATGCGCTGCACGCCGGCACCGGCCAGATCCTTCAGGGTACGCGGCGAGGCCTTGGCCTGCGGCGGCACCACCACCCACAGCGCATTCACCGCGAACACCTCGCGGGTACCGGCCGCCAGCAGGTCCTGCTGCTGGGCCTGGTCCATCGTGGTTTCGTCGGCCGACGCGAACACATCCACCGGTGCGCCGCGGCTGATCTGCTGCAGCAGTACGCCAGACGCGGCGAAGTTGAAGTCGACCTTGGTCCCCGGGTGCGCCTTCTCATAGGCGGCGCCCAGCTCGCGGAAGCTCTCGGTCAGGCTCGATGCCGCCGACACCGTCAGCTCGGCCGCCCAGGCCGGCACCGTGGCCAGCAGTCCCAGCAACAACAGTCCAGCTCGTTTCATCATTGGTTTCCCCGTTTGGTTGGGTTTAGATCGGTTTCACCGCCTATCCTTGGCATCGCAGGCGCTACATAGGTGGCCCGCCCAGAGCTAGGCAGAGGGTGCACGACGGTGCGGACCTCGTTGGCGCAGGCTGTCTCGTACATCCACATCGAATTGAAGCTGCAGCGAGATGTCATCACCCAGCGCGATGCCAAAACCAAGACCATCACGACAGGGCAAACGTGATGCCAAGGACTGAACCGCTTCGCGAGGAAGCATCAACCGGCAGTACTCGCTCCCCTCCAGAAGCACCGCCTGTTGCCCTGCATGCAGTGATAGCACCATGCCCCAGCCGCGATCGCCGCCGAACCGCGTCAGGTTCTCCACCGATTCGCCGGCCAGCAACTGCGCTAGCTCCTCTTCATCAACGCGCAGACGAACTGCCTGCCGCTGTAGCTGGACTTTCATGATGCAATGAACTCGAGCTCGGTTGAGGTGTTGCAGTTGAGTAGCTGGTCGTATTCGCTATCCGCCAGTGGCAGCTCGATTGCGCCCAAGCGTTCTCGCAGGGCGCGTAGCGAGCGGTGCGCCGCCGGATTCTCGATCAATTCCCGCAACACATGCCGGCAATGGTCATCAATCTGCAACCGCATCGGCAGGGGTTCTTCCGCAAACAGCACACAGGCAGCCGAAGGCGCATCACGTAACCGTTGTAGTAACGCCGGGGTCACATTGGGCGTATCCACCGGAAGCACCAGAGCGGCAGCGTCCGGCATGCACATGGCCACACTGTAGAGCCCGCCCAACGGGCCGCAGCGTGCCACGCGATCAGGAATGCCACCGAAGGCCGGGTAGTTGCCACTCACCCATACCCTTTCCGCACCTGCCTGTCGCAGCAGGCCACGCATGTGCTCTAGCAGGGTTCGCCCGTGCCACGGTAGCAGCGCCTTGTCACGGCCCATCCTGCTGGAAAGACCACCGGCCAGCACGATGCCGTCAGTGGGAATGTTCGTGATCGTGTGCACATTCATGGGCATTGTCATGAGCTTGCGTGGGTTCGTTATCCGCATGGCAGAGACTGCAGCCTTCGGTCCACTCGCTGTCGCCGTCCTCGTAATGCTCCTGCTTCCAGATCGGGCACTGGTGCTTCACCGCCTCGATCAACTGCCGGCAGGCCCGGAACGCCTCGTCTCGATGCGGGCTGCCGGCAGCCACCACCACCGCCACATCGCCAATGCCCAACCGGCCCTTGGCGTGGGCCACATACAGCTTCAGCTTCGGACCGAACGTCGCCTCGACCTCGGCGGCCAGGCGCTTGAACTCGTTCAACACCAACGGCTCGAACAGGTCGTAGGTGATCCCGGTCACCGGCCGGCCGATGTTGACGTCGCGCACCTTGCCGATGAACACGTCGATGCCACCGAAGCCCGGATCAGATACCGCCGCGATGCCTTCGGCCGGATCGATCGCCGCCTGCGCGCGGTCCACCACCTTCGCGATGATCTTCCCGCTCATCGCTCAGCCCCCGCTCACGGGCGGCAGGATCGCCACCCGGCCATCGTCGGGCAGCGCCTCGTGGTCACGCAGCACGCGTTGCTGGTCGGCGAACGCCGAATAATCCAGCAGGCCGGCACGGAAATCCGGCCAGCGCAGCGGCAGCAGTTCGCGCAACGCCTGGCGCAGGTCGGCCACGGTGCCACCGGCCACATCGACGGCGATTTCGCGGCTGGCATCCAGATCGGAAAACGCACCGAACAATTGCAGATTCACCTGTTTCATCATGACTCCTGGCTCACCAGCTGCAGCGGTTCGTGGTGACCCCAGCCCTGCACGCGCACGTAGGTGCCGGCGCTGGCCAGGTCACCCTCGGCCTCCAGCACCACCCAGGCGTTGGCCTGCAGCATGGACATCAAACGGAACGACTCCTGCCCGGACAGCACACGCGCACTCAGGCGCCCCTGCCCGTCCATTTCCACCCGCGCACGCGCGTGGAAGCGCAGGCCCGGCGGCTTTCGCACGTCGGCCTGCAGCGGCAGCTGCAACATGACTTCCGGCGCCAGCCCCAACAGGCGGCGTAGCACCGGCTCGACGAAGAAGCGCTGGCCCACGGCAGCGGAGACCGGGTTGCCCGGCAGGCCGAAGTACAGTGCGCCATTGGGCAGCACCGCGAACAGCAGCGGCTTGCCCGGGCGGATCGCCACCTTGTGGAATACGATGCGTGCACCACGCTCGCGCAGCGCATCCGGAACGAAGTCGTAGCGACCGGCCGAGACCGCGCCGGTACTGATCAACACCTGCGCGCCGGCGGCCAACGCCTCATCCAGCACGGCATTGAACGCGGCCACCTCATCACCCACCGTGCCCTGCCAGACCACCTCGGCACCGGCCGCCTGCAGGCGGCCCACCAGGTAGGGGCGATTGCTGTCACGGATCTGGCCCGATTCCAGCGCCTGCGCCGCCTCGGTCACCAGTTCCTTGCCGGTGGCGATCACCGCCGCCCTCGGCCGCGCCACCACCGCCACCTCACCCACGCCCAGGGCGTGCAGCAGGGTGCGCGCATTGATATCCAGCACCTGCCCGGCCTGCAGCACACGCTCGCCTTCGCTCACGTCCTGGCCGCGCAGGCGCACGTTCTGGCCCGGCTTCACCGTCGCGGTCAGCGCGATGCGGGTCGGCCGGCCCGCGTCGCTGGCAAGGACCTGCACATTCTCGACTGGCACCACCGTATCCAGCCCGGATGGCATGCGTGCGCCGGTCATGATTTCCCACGCACCCTCGCCGCCTTCTGCGCTGGCATCACCGGCGGCCTGCCAGCCCTGCACCGCGAATTCGGTACCCGGCTCGAACACCCGGCCCTCGGCGCGCAGCGCGAAGCCGTCCATCGCCGAGTTGTCGAACGGCGGCAGCGACTGCCCACTGTGGATGTCGGCAGCCAGCGTCCGGCCCGCGGCCTCATGCAGGCGCAGGGTCTCGGCCGGCAGCGCCGTGGCCGCGTCCAGCAGGTGTTGCAGGGCGTCGCTGTAGGCAATCATGCCGCGCCCCCATGGGCATGGCCGCCGCCATCGACCATCGCCAGTGCGTGGCCGAGCACCGGCGCCAGGATGTCCAGGCACTGTGCCGCCGCCTTCGGGCTGCCCGGCAGCGCGAACACCAGCATGCCGCCCAGTTGCACCACCTCGGCGCGGCTCAGCCAGGCCATCGGCGTGTGCTGTGCACTCAGTGCCCGCACCATCTGCGCCAGGCCATGTACCGGCCGCGCGTTCAAGGAACGCAACGCCTCCGGGGTCAAATCACGCGGGCCCAGCCCGGTACCGCCGGTACACAGGCACAGGCGCACGCCCTCGGCGGCCAAGGCCTGCAGGCGGCCCGCCAATGGCTCGATGCCATCGGGCAACACCTCAGCGGCCACCACCTCGCCGCCCAGCTTTTTCAGGCCGGTCACCAGGGTCGGGCCAGAGATATCCTCATAGGTGCCGTCGCTGGCGCGATCGCTCAGCGTGATCACCGCGCAGGCCGCGCCCTCCAGGCCCTTCGGCGCACGCGGCTTGAAACGCGTGCGCTCGGCATCGTCCATGCCGTCGGGGTGCAGCCAGACACCGCGCTTGCCGCCTTCCTTGAACAGCAGGCGGATGCCTTCGATGCGCAGCGCCGGCTCCACCGGCTTGCTCAGGTCGTACAGGGTCAGCAGCGCCGCGTTGACGCCGGCCAGTGCATCCATCTCCACGCCGGTGCGCGCCTCGCTGGCCCACTAGCACCAAACTCGGATCGCCTGCCGTTCCGGTACCGGCGCGCAGAACACCTGCACCAGTTCCAGCGGCAGCGGGTGGCACAGTGGCATCAGCGTCGAGGCCATCTTGGCGCCCTGCAGGCCGGCAATCTCGGCCATCACCAGCGCATCGCCCTTG
>Ga0160490_100121_pt1 | contig 57256 bp, 53 predicted proteins | sample DIDnMG_7_FD_108210 | JGI IMG/M metagenome (GOLD analysis project Ga0160490, IMG submission 108210) | Enriched soil microbial communities from UW Madison campus, WI, USA - DID2934_E24_Lignin MG | ecosystem: Environmental > Terrestrial > Soil > Unclassified | place: USA: Madison, Wisconsin...
ATCCCATTGGTCGAGATCTTCCAGAAACTTTGCTTGTTCTGGGTCTATATCTTCAAACATTTTTTATGATTTTGATTCAACAATAATTTTTTAAGAATCTGAGGCCTCTGGATTTCTTATAAAAACAAAACTAAGATGAGGTGACGCCAAAAGTTGACGTTTTAAATGGAGGATTTGTTAAAAATTTAAAATGAATAAATTCTTTTTTTATCATTCAATGCAAACTAACTTTGTTCGAAACTTTGAGTAAATGAAAATTTTAGCAATTGATACCAATCATGATAGTTTAAATGATGGTTTGCGACATGCAGGTTTTGTGGTAGATGAAGATTATGTTTCTTCTAAGGATCGAATAGAAGCTAAAATTCATGAATATGATGGTTTAATTGTTCGTTCTCGTTTCCCAATAGATCAATCTTTTTTAGAGAAAGCAACTAACTTAAAATTCATCGGTCGAGTAGGTGCTGGTTTAGAAAATATTGATGAAGATTTTGCTGCGAAAAGAAATATTCAATTATTCAATTCTCCAGAAGGTAACCGAGATTCGGTTGGTGAACATGCAATTGGTATGTTGTTGATGTTGATGAATCATCTTAGAAGAGCCGATCAAGAAGTTCGTAATGGCATTTGGAAACGTGAAGAAAATCGTGGCGATGAATTAGCTGGTAAAACTGTCGGAATTATTGGTTACGGTAATATGGGAAATGCATTTGCAAAACGTTTACAAGGTTTTGATGTTGAGGTGATTTGTTATGATATTTTAGATGATAAAGGCAATCAATTTGCTCGTCAGGTAGAATTAGAAGAATTTTTTGAGAAAGTTGATATTGTAAGTTTGCATACTCCTCAAACACATTTAACTACAAAAATGATTAATGAGAATTTTATCAATAATTTCAGAAAACCTTTTTATTTGATTAATACAGCAAGAGGAAAAGCTGTGGTAACCAAAGATTTGGTACAAGCAATGGAAAATGGTAAAATTATTGGAGCAGCTTTAGATGTTTTAGAATTCGAAAAATCGTCTTTTGAGAAATTAAATTCTCATGAACTACCAGAAGAATTTCAGTATTTAATCAATTCTGATCGTGTTGTTTTGGCTCCACATATTGCAGGTTGGACACATCAATCCAAATACAAATTGGCTCAATTCATTGTTGATAAAATATTAGATTGGCGAATGAAATTTGAACAGATTTAGATCAATAACTAATTATCTTACATCAATTTTTTAGCAAAGCTTTCTCCCGAAATTTACATCAAAATAAAAGATATGAATTACCAAGTTTTTAAAAGTGAAGATAGAGGAGGAGCAAATCATGGATGGTTAAATACCAAACATTCTTATAGTTTTGCGAATTTTTATAATCCAAAAAGAGTTCAGTTCGGAGCTTTAAGAGTTTTGAATGATGATATTGTAACTGGTGGAATGGGATTTGGAAAACATCCACACGATAATATGGAGATTATTTCTTTGCCAACCAAAGGACAATTACGTCATGAGGATAGTATGGGAAATGGTTCTGTAATTACAAATTCTGATATTCAGGTAATGAGTGCTGGAACAGGAGTTGTACATGCAGAAATGAATGCAAGCGAAACTGAAAGTACAGAATTTTTTCAGATTTGGATTTTTCCTAGAGAACGAAATGTAGAACCACGTTATCAGCAATTATCAATTAATGATTTTCGTAAAGAAAATGAGTTGTATCAAATATTATCTCCAAATCAAGAAGATCAAGGTGTTTGGATACATCAAGATGCGTGGATGTTTCAGGGAGAGTATTCAGAAACAACAAAAGAAACTTATACTTTACATAAAGAAAATCAAGGAGTTGTGTTATTTGTGATTGAAGGAAATGTTCAATTTGATGGAATTATGTTAAATAGAAGAGATGCTGTTGAAATTTCTGATGTGAATCAATTCGAATTTGAAGCAGAAAAAGATTCAAAAATTCTATTGATTGAAGTACCTTTGAATTTTTAGATCAAAGCTCATAAAATCATCAAGATGAAATTCTTAAAACAACTGTTAACCTATTTTGCAGAAAAATCTAAAGACAACAATCCAAAAGCTGTAGAATTTTTTTTACAATCAATTCCATTATGGATTTCGTCTATTGTGATCGGATTAATTTCTGTTGGTTATGCGCAATTGTTACATTTTGGTGAAGAAACGTTTTTATATTTCTATCATAAAGATAAATTATGGGTGTTTGTATTAGCACCCGTTTTCTTTTTACTTTCTTATTTATCGGTTTTTAAATTCGGGAAATTTGCCAATGCAAGCGGAATTCCGCAAGTGATGGCTGTTTTGCAAATGAACAATAAAAACTTTAAATTTTATGTTGACCAATTACTGAGTTTACGTATCATTATCGTAAAAGTTATTAGTAGTTTTTTCATGTCTTTAGGTGGTGGAGTAGTGGGGCGTGAAGGTCCAACCATACAAATTGCAGCTTCTATTTTACATGTTACCAATAAAATTTTACCAAAATCTTGGCCAAAGATTAGCGAAAAATTAATGATAATTACGGGTGCTTCTGCTGGTTTAGCTGCAGCATTTAATACGCCTTTGGGCGGAATTGTATTTGCAATTGAAGAACTAACAAAAAATCATTTAAAATACCTGAGAACAACTATGTTTTCTGCCGTTATTATTGCTGGTTTTACGGCACAAACTTTATTAGGACCTTATTTAGTTTTTGGTTATCCAAAGGTAAATCCAGATGGTTTTAGGTTCTTTTTATTGATATTATTGACGTCTTTAGTTTGTGGAATTGTAGGTGCCTATTTTGGTCAAATCGTATTTTTCATCAATCAATACCGTAAAAGTATTAAAAGAAATTATCAATTTCTGTTTGGTTTTATAATGGTTATGGTATTCGCTGTGATTGTTTTTTACACAAACGAAGACAGCGTTGGCGCAGGAAATATGTTATTAGATAGAATTCTGTTTGAGTCAGAAAAAACGGTAGAATGGTACACAATTCCTGCAAGATTAATCAACGGAATTATTTCTTTTACGAATGGTGGAGCTGGTGGAATTTTCGCTCCAGCGTTGAGTTTTGGAGGAATGATTGGATCTTTTATTGGTGATTTATTCGAATTAAGACCAAGACAAATCAATATGTTGATATTGATAGGCATGGTTGGTTTTCTAACAGCTTTTACTCGTTCGCCATTTACATCGGCAATATTGGTATTAGAAATGACAGATCGCCATTCTGTAATCTTTTATTTTATGGTTGCAGCATTAGTTTCTTATTTGATAGCCAATACAATAGATAAACATTCTTTCTACGAAAAAACGGCAAAAGCCATTGCAGATAGTTTACCTGATATAAAAAAGAGAAATTCCAAAATTTCTACCGATATTAGTACACAATCTCAAAATGATGAGCTATGAAAAAATTTTTGATTGCAATTGTCATCGGATTTTCATTGATCCAGTGTAAGAAAGATGCGCCAACAATCGATAGTCAAACAGAAATTACGTTTAATACTTCGTTTGATGAAATTGCTAAAACTTTACCCAGTTTGCAACAAGAAAAGCTAAAAGAAGCCTTGTTTCTACTTTTTGAATACGATACAAAAGATGGATCTGAAGATGTTCGTTGGTCACAAGTAAGAAGATTATTGGATGATAAAACAGCAGATGATATCTTTACAATGGCAGAACAAGTTGCTAAAGAAAATTCAATTTCATGGAATAGAAATCAAGCACCATATCCTGGAGGAATTCCGAAAGCCGAACATAAACCTATAGAAGGCGAAGCTGATGAAAATGTTAGTTTAGCTGTCGAGTTATCTAATATTCCGAATGGAATAAAAATATTTCCTTCTATTTTAGATGATAAAGGTGTTGCAATTAATAATCAAGAAAATTTATCTGCGACCGTTGATGTTTTGAGTAATTCTGAATTGCTTTATACACAAAAGTTTTCAATTCCAGCACAATCTTATGATTTGATGAGCTCTTTTGATGGATTTAATTTGAGTTTTGATAAGTTAGATCCAACCAAAATTACATCGAATATGTTGGATGTTTTGGTAAGGATTCCACATCCGAGTAGGTATTTAACTTTAAGAAAAAAGATTAGAATTCCAGATCAATATGTACAAGGAACAGTTGTTAATCCGAACGATAGTTTATCTTTAAATCCAATAGATGCACCAATTGCTAAGACAAATGCTTTGGCTTCTAGATTTATTCAGAATGTATTGAAAGGTAATTTATCTGGTGCTTATGCAATTTCTAGATTAAACAATTACGGTACGTTTCAGGCATTTTCTGAGGATAAGAATATAAGTAAGTTAGCTAATGGAAAAGTAGTTTCTAATGCGATTACAAATAGTTCTGACAATAGAGTAGAAGTAGAAGCTGTATTGACTGATAATTCTGGAACGTCTAATAACTATAAAATTGTTGTAGAGAAAATAAATAATCGTTGGTTTGTGACTTCTTTTGAGTAATGATATAAAACAACCGTGTTTACTTTATATCTAAACACGGTTGTTTTTTATTCTGATGTCGTAACTGTAGATTCTTTTTTACATTCAGATGAGCAATAAGAGCATCTGCAATTTCCTCCCCAGATATCTGCATCACAACCATTACTACATCCTGTAGAAGTGCATTTGCAGGTACTACCATTTTTTATAAGATAATTATCTTCTTGGTCAGCAGAAAATATTTGTGTTATGCTTACAAGACCATTGTTTGCTTTTAGACTCAAAGAATAAAGGTTTTGTCCGATATTTTGTTCTCCTTTTTCTTCGCTTGTAAGTTTTTTCAAAATAATATCAGAAAATTCGGTGTTTTCTGGTAAATCTGCATCTTTTATTATAGAAGCTATGAGATCTTGCTTAGAGATCTTTTTTTTCTGATCATTCTTTAGAACAAATTTATTTTCTAATGGTGAATCGGTGTTAATTTTATTAGAAATTACTTCTGTTGTTTCACAAGAAGAAAGAAAAACTAAACTAAAAAAGCTGAATAAAATAAATAAATGTTTCATAAGAAGTTGTTTTTAAAAAGTTTAACGTATTTTAAATTTATGAAAAAAAAAAAAACGACAAATTAATTTGTCGTTTTTTTTTACATTATTTTATAGAAGATGTTACTCTCCAGCTTCATTTTTAGCGTCTGCTTTCATTTTTTCGTTTGCAGTAATTGCAATTTCTACACGTCTATTTTGTGCTCTACCAGCATCTGTTGTATTGTCTGCGATAGGCTCTAATAAACCTTTACCCGTAGAAGTTAAACGTGAAGAAGAAATTCCTTTAGAAACTAAATATTCTTTTACAGATTGTGCACGTTTTTCTGATAAAGGTAGGTTGTAAGATTGTGATCCTTTATTATCTGTATGACCTACAATTAATAAATCAGTATCTGGATATTCTTTAAAAACTTCTACTAATTTATCTAGGTTACTTTTAGCTACAGAAGTTAATGCAGATGAATTGTATTCAAATGTTACTCTAGAATTTTCATCTAAAATCAAATTAATACCTTCGTCTGTACGTACAACTTCTGCACCAGGTAAAACTTGCTCAATTTTCTCTGCTTGTTTGTCCATTTTGTTACCAATCAAGACACCAGCTCCACCACCAACAGCAGCACCAATTACAGCACCAAGAGCAGTGTTACCTCCTTTTCCGATGTTATTCCCAAGAATACCACCAATTACACCCCCAGCAACGGTACCAATCGCAGCACCTCTTTGAGTGTTATTTGTATTTTTCACAGCTTCACAAGAAGAAAGAATTAGAGTACTTCCTATCAATGCGAGAAAAGTAATTTTTATATTTTTCATTTTAAATCGTTTTTAAATTTATTTGGTTAAGTGATATACAATTCCAATTGTTTTTCCTTCAAAAGAAACATCTTGTACAAGGGTCATACTATTGTCAGAAACGCTTTGTATGCGCATTTGATATCCTGTCAATACATTTTTAGCTTTTTCGTTATTAACGCGCTTAAAATTGAAGTATTTGCTTGCTCCGTCATCTGTAATGGTCCATTTTATAGAATTTGTTCCTGCAGGACAATCACCACCACCATTAAGTGTATAAGTACCAGAGTTGTTGTTTTGTACCAAATGCCACTGACTTCCACGGTAACATTCGTAAGGAGCTTCATCAAAAACGGTTGCAGCAACAGTACCAGAAGTTCCTTGTAATTGAACATCGGTTACTGTCCAATCTCCTCTAACTTGTGTTTCTGTGTTTACGATTGCTTTCGTTGTACCACAAGAAGAGAAAATTCCCATAGCTAATAAACTCGATAATATAATTCCTTTTTTCATAGTTCTATTATTTAACTTGTTTTTCCATAATATAAATCAATGATGAATATTGATTTGTTTTAGTAGCTTTTAAGTTAGAAATTAATCCATACCATAAACCTCTAATTAATGGAAAAGAGTTTTTCTGGTATTTTTCTGATAAAATACTCACATAAAAACTGTCTAAGTATTGTGGAACTATGTTTTCAATTTTCATACCAAAACGTTCAGAATAATGTTTCATTATTTTTGGATTGAAATGCCAGAGATGTCTAGGAACGTCATAAGCTGCCCAATATTCTTTGTAATGTTTAGCATCAAAACTTTCATGATTTGGCACAGCGATAATTAATTTTCCGTTTGGTTTTAGATGTTCAATTAGCGAATGTAATATTTCATCTCGATTAGGAATATGTTCTAAAACATGCCATAAAGTGATGATATCATACTTTTCTGTATTCTCTAAAATGTTTTGATTACTGACAGATTCTCCTAATTTTTTATGTGCAATTTTTAATGCATCTTCATTCGGTTCGAAACCTTTTACATTGTACCCATTTTTTTGCATAAAGAGTAAAAAATCTCCAACACCGCAACCATAATCTAAAATTGATTTTCCTGATGTGTTTTTTTTGACAACATTCAGTTTTGATTTCAAATTAAAATTTTTAGCGATTTGATATAATTTCTCAAACAAGGATTTATTTCCATCTGTGTGCGAAATGTAATTCTCACTTTGGTAATATTTATCCAAATCAGTTGGAGTAGGAGTAGTATATAAAATTCCGGTTTCTGTTTCTTTTTTTAATTCGAAACTTTCTTGTGTAAGGAAATAATCTTTTACTTTCAAAACTCTTAAATTAACGTCCCATATGAATTAATAATACACTAATATCTGCTGGTGAAACTCCAGAAATTCTTGATGCTTGTGCAACCGTTTCTGGTTTTATTGCAGATAATTTCTGACGCGCTTCTATGGTCATCGATCCTAATTTATGGTAATCGATGCTTACAGGAATTTTTAAATTTTCTAAACGCGTTAATTTATCGGCATTATTTTTTTCTTTTTTGATGTAGCCTTTGTATTTGATCTGAACTTCTACTTGTTCTAATTCTTCTTCGTCTAACTGATTTTCTTCAATGTATTTTTCAATTTTTGGAATCGAATAGAAATCTTTTAATTTTAATTCTGGACGAGAAATAACGGTAGCCATTTTATTCGATTGTTTTAGCGGTGTTCCTTCTCGTTCCTCGATTACATTATTTATTTGTTCTGGAGTTACAGATTCTTGTTCTAAATAATCGATAAAACTTCTCGATTTAGAATATTTATCATTCATTCTTTTTAGACGTTCTTCAGAAGCTAATCCAATATCAAATGCTTTTTGAGTCAATCTTTCGTCTGCATTATCTTGTCTTAATAAGATTCTATATTCAGCTCTAGAAGTAAACATTCGATAAGGTTCTTCTGTTCCTTTTGTAATTAAATCATCAATTAAAACGCCTATATAAGCTTCGTTTCTTTGTAAGATGAACGGATCTTTTTCTTGTACTTTTAATGCAGCATTTATTCCAGCCATTAAACCTTGTGAAGCTGCTTCTTCATATCCTGTTGTTCCGTTGATTTGTCCAGCAAAATATAAATTGTCAATTAATTTCGTCTCTAAGGTGTGTTTTAATTGTGTTGGCGGAAAATAATCATATTCGATTGCATAACCAGGTCTAAAGAATTTTGCGTGTTCAAATCCAGGAATTGATCTTAAAGCTTTTGCTTGTACATCTTCTGGTAAAGAAGTAGAAAAACCATTTACATAATATTCTACTGTATTCCATCCTTCTGGTTCTGCAAAAATTTGATGACGATCTTTGTCAGCAAAACGATTAATTTTATCTTCAATTGAGGGACAATATCTCGGGCCAATACTTTTTATTGTTCCGTTAAACATTGGTGAACGATCGAATCCTTCGCGTAACAAATCATGAACTTCTTGATTGGTATAAGAAATCCAACAACTTCTTTGTTTGGTTAATTTTGGTGTATTGGTATAAGAAAACTTACCTGGAATTTCGTCTCCAGGTTGTTCAATCATTTTAGAAAAATCTAATGAGCGACCATCAATTCTTGGTGGTGTTCCTGTTTTCATTCTTCCAGCTTCAAAACCTAAATCGACTAATTGCTCTGTGATTCCGAATGCAGCGCCTTCACCCATTCTTCCTCCACCGAATTGTTTTTCTCCAATATGAATTAAACCATTTAGAAAAGTTCCGTTGGTTAAGACAACAGCTTTTGCTCGTACTTCTATTCCGATACTTGTTTTTACACCAACAACTTTATTGTTTTCTATGATTAAACCTTTGACCATATCTTGAAAGAAATCTACATTTTCTGTATTTTCTAAAGATAATCTCCATTCTTCTGCGAATCGCATGCGATCAGATTGTGCTCTTGGACTCCACATTGCTGGGCCTTTTGATAGGTTGAGCATTTTGAATTGGATCATGGTTTTATCTGTGATAATTCCAGAATAGCCACCTAAGGCATCAATCTCTCTTACAATTTGGCCTTTTGCTATTCCGCCCATTGCAGGGTTGCAAGACATTTGACCAATGTTTTGTAGGTTCATGGTGATGAGTAAAGTTTTACTCCCCATGTTTGCTGCTGCTGCTGTCGCCTCTGCACCTGCATGACCACCACCTACAACAATAACGTCATATTCTGATTGAAAGATCATTTTTATATTTTCTTGTTAAAACGTTGTTTTTAAAGTCTCTATAAGGATTGTTTCACGTGAAACATTACATTTGGTTTAAGTGATCGAAGCGTGCTAAATAATAGTTTTCCATTTCGGTCATCTTATTTTTTTCTATTTCTTCCTTGTCTTTGTAGCCTGCAAAATGTAGAATGCCATGAATCATTACTCGGGCAAGTTCATTATCAAATTTTACGTTGTTTAGATTTGCGTTATCAGCAATTCTTGTTATGCTAATGAAAATGTCGCCAGTTAAAATATCTTCTTGCGAATTGTCAAAACCGATTACATCTGTGTAGTAATCGTGGTCAAGATATTGTTTGTTTATTTCTAATAAATAATCATCATCACAAAAAATATAATTCAAATCTTCGATTGATTTTCCTTCATTTTCCATCGACTCGATAATCCAATCTAACCAAAGTTTTTCATTGCTAATTTCGAAATCTGTTTCGTAAAATAATTCTATCATTGTTCTAAAACCAAAAGCCAAGGCTTACATTAAAAATTCCTTTTTTATGTTGAGGCGAATAAGTCCAAAATCCGTTGATCGGTCCAAAAGGACTATCATAACCGTAAGAGATTCCATATCCTAAATATTTGAATTTAAAGAATTGGATATCGTCTAATTGATCTTCTAGATTTGCAACATTTACCAAAAAGTTGATGTAGTGATTTTTTAGAACTTTTGCCTGAAGGTTTGATCCTATGGTAAAAATATTGTCGCCAAGTGCCGTCCCGAAAGGTAAACCGTAAAACTTGGTATAGTTCATAAAATTCTGTTCAACATAACCTCCCAGAATGTATTTTTGTAGACTAGAAACGTTCTCGTTAAAAAAGGTTCCAAAGTTAGCAGTAAATCTGTAACTTAGGAAATTATTGATCGGAAAATTTGCTTCTAAACGAGTTTTTAATTGTGTGTATTTATCGAAGTCTTCTGCATTAGAATTAAAGTGCAAACCAAAAACAGCATCTAACTTAGTTCCTTTACGAGCAAAATTAGGATTGTCTCGGTTATCGACTTTTAGATAAGTAAAAGCTTTTATGAAATATGCATCTTCTTTTTTCTTGAAAACATTGTCTTCATCTGCAATGTAATTATTGGTAGATACATTAGAAAACTCATGCTCTAAACCAATCCCAATCGCATATTTTTCTTTGATTGTAGATTGAACATAAATACGATTCACAAAGTTTCTAAATGTATAATTGATTTCGCTAGAATTAAGTTCTGAAACTGGAATTCCGTAATCAAAATAATGCATATAAGAACTTGCACCAAAACTTGGTAAATAACCATTGTCAATAAAAAAGTTGAGGTTGTATCTGAAATAATCACCTACAACAAAATCTGTTGATAAGTTTGTGTTTTTGAATAATAAATTTTTAGATGTGAAATTTAATAACAAACCTGTTTTGAAAAGATCATCATAATGCAAACCAAATTTTATAAATTGACGATTCCTATTTTCGGTGAAATTCAAAATTAAATTCTGATTTTTATCTTCGTCCGTTTCTATTTTATAAGAAATGTTAGAGAAATTTCCAGTAGCATAAAGACGATTAATACCATCAGATATACTTTGGTAATCTAATAATTCTGGTGCTTTTATTCCAAAGCGTCCTTCAACATAATTATTATTGAATTTTCTTAAACCGGTTGTTTTTACATCTCGAATCAGAACAAAATCTTTTCTTTCATTTGCTTGTCGAGTAGGTGAGGAGCTGTTTTGTTTTTTTGCAATTTCTATTAAATCTGGCATTGCTTTATCGCCTGCATCCAAACCTTTTTGTAAGATTTCTTTTGGATATTCGAAACTCGTTACAGTGTATTGATCAATATCTGGACGAATAATAAGATCGGCTAACTTTTTTTGTTTGGCAGAATTTTCTACAATATTAAAAGAAATGATTTGTTGAATGACATCAATTGCAGAATTTATATCTTCTTTTGGTCTAAGTTTTCCTTCTTCTACATCAACACCAATAATGATATCAGCACCCATTTTTTTCATTTCATCAGCTGGAAAATTATTTAAAACGCCACCGTCAACATATAAATGATCGTCAATTTCTACAGGTTTTATCATGGATGGATAAGCAGCACTTGCTAACATGACTTTTGGTAAAAATCCTGAATGAAAAACTTTTGGTTGGCCAGTTTCTATATCCGTTGCGACACAGAAAAAAGGTGTTGGTAATTGATTGAAATTTTCTACACTGTGAACATTTCTCAATAAATAAGAAAGTAAATCTAACGGACCTTGACCAGTTGAAATGGCTTGCGGAATTTGAATTTTGAAATTATTAAAAGGTAATTCTAAAATATATTTTTCTTGATAAGTTTTATTAAATAACGGAATATCTTGACGATTTTTTTCGTTCGTAATGACATTCGTTAAATCTAATTCTTGGATAATATTGGCTAACTCGTCTGGAGAATAACCAGCAGCGTACAAACCACCAACAATTGCACCCATACTTGTTCCTCCAATGTAATCAATTTTGATTCCCGCTTCTTCGATTTTTTTTAAAGCACCAATATGTGCATAACCTTTTGCTCCGCCACCACTTAAAACAACGCCAACTTTCGGATGTTTATCTTGTGCAAAGGAAAAAAAGCTAAAAACTGAAAGTGAAATTGTTAGAAATAACTTCGTCATCCATTTAGATATTTGCTCTTTAAAGATACTACGTAAAATGGAACGGAATGCGTTTAAAACAATTTTAACTTAAAATTTATTCTTTGAAGTAAACTCGTTGAACTCTAGATGAAATTGAAGTTAAAACTTCGTACGGAATTGTTTGCATCCAAGATGCATATTCTGCTAAAGTTGGTTTGTTACCAAATATGATGACTTCGTCACCTTCTTTACAATCAATTTCTGTTACATCAATCATCATCATATCCATGCAAATTGTACCAATAACATCTGCAAATTGACCATTAACACAAACTTTCGAATTTCCATAACCCAAACTTCTTCTTATACCATCTGCATAACCAACTGGTAAAGTAGCAATTTTAGAATGTTTTTGAGCTGTGAATCGACGACCATAACTTACTGTATCGCCTGTTTCTATCTCATTTATTTGAGAAATAACTGTTCTAAAAGTTACTACAGGTTTTAGTTTTTGTTGCATAAAATCGGTGTATTCGCTGTAACCATACATACCAATTCCTAATCTAACCATGTCGTATTGATGTTCTGGGTAAGCAACAATTCCAGGAGAATTTAGAATATGTTTTATCGGTTCATAGCCTAAATTTTCTACAATGTATTGATAAGATTTATTGAAAACTTCTAGTTGATGATTAACATAATCTTTTTCATTTGGCATATCTGCTGTTGCTAAATGACTGAAAATTGACCTTACAAAAACCAAATTAGTAGAATTTAAAATTGCAATCATTTCATCTAATTTCTCAGGTTTAAAACCTAAACGATTCATTCCTGTTTCTAATTTTAGATGAATAGGAAATGGTTGAGAAATTTGCTTTTCTTTGAGTTTTTGTAGAAATAAATTCAGAACTCTTGAGGTATAAATTTCAGGTTCTAATTGATAATCGATGACCGTAGAATAAGAATGCTGTTCAGGATTCATTACAATAATAGGTGTAGAAATTCCGGCTTTTCGTAATTCTTTACCTTCATCTGCAATTGCAACACCCAAAAAATCTACATTAAGTTGTTGGAGTGCATTTGCAACTTCAAAACTTCCTGTTCCGTAACTATTCGCTTTTACCATACACATCAATTTTGTTTTAGGTTCTAAAAGCGAACGGTAAGCTTGTATGTTGTATCTAAGATTTTCTAAATTAATTTCGAGAACAGTGTCGTGCGATCTTTTTTCTAGAAGTTCAGAAATTTTTTCAAGCTGAAATATCCTCGAACCTTTCAGTAAAATTACTTCGTTATTGACATTTTCTTGCGAAATATGTTTGATGAAATCTTCTGTGTTTTTAAACGCTCTTGTATAAGAATCGAATAGTTCTTTGTAACTAGAAATGGTTTTTCCAATTAATACGATTTCTGTGAATTGATAAGAATTGATTAATTCTGCAGTTTTCTGATACAATTCGTTATCCGATAGTTTCGATTGTAAAATATCTGTAATGACGAGTACTTTTCTCTCTCTTGATTGTTGAGCAAGTGTGTCTAAAGCATTTTTTAATGAAATTAGATCAGAATTGAAAGCATCGTTAATAATAATGCTATTATTAATACCTTCTTTGATCTCTAAACGCATTTCTATTGGTAAAAGTGTTGCAAATCGAGAAAGATAATCAGTAAGGTTTTTATTTAACGAAATAATTGATGCACAGCATATTAACGTATTTTGAATTGAAGCGTTATCTGTAAAAGGAATAATTATGTTAAATAGATTTTCTTGATATTTGATCTTTAAAGAAGATTTACCTTCGGATATTTGATTCTCAATGAGTTGAATTGTAGCTTTTTCGTTTCGTCCAAATGTAAATTTTTCTTTTGCGTCAAACTTCGAATCATTTTCTATCAAATCAAGAATTATTTCATCATCTGCATCAAAAATAATTTTTTCAGCATTTTTCAATAAATTGATTTTCTCTTTTGCGAGAGATTCTTTGCTCGAGAAATTTTCGAAATGTGCAGATCCGATATTGGTTAGAACAGCAATCGTCGGTTGAATGATTTTTTCTAAATTCTGCATTTCGTTTATTTCTGAAATACCAGCTTCGAAAATTGCTAAATCATTTGAGTTGTCCATTAACAAAACAGAAATCGGAACGCCTAATTGCGAATTATAACTTTTTGGACTACGAACAATGTTATAATCTTGCCATAATAATTGATACAACCATTCTTTCACAACCGTTTTTCCGTTGCTACCAGTAATACCAAGAACAGGATAGTGGAAATGTTCGCGATGAAATTTTGCTAAGGTTTGGATGGCTTTTAAACCATTTTTTACAACGATGAAATTTGCATTTTTCAGTTCGAGTAAATGAAAATCTTCTTGAACAAGAAAGTTTCTAATCCCTTTTTGATACGCATCTTCTATATAAATAGAACCAGATTTTTGAATTCCATTTAGTGCAATGAAAATCCCGTTTTTGGGCAAAACAATTGTTCTAGAATCGAAATAATATTCTTCTATGAGTTGATTTTGATCTCCGAAAAGTTGTCCTTCAACAATTTCTGAAATCTGTTGAAGATTATAATTTGTCTTGGTTTTCATTTTGTATTTCTTCCCAAAAAGCACTTCTGCTGAGAGGTTCGTATTCTGATGTTTCTCCTAGTTCTACTAATTTATCACTTTTTATTTTTCGATGAGAATAATTAGCTAAATTTCCTGTTTTTACGCAAATAGCATGCACTTTTGTTACATATTCTGCTGTTGCCATTAAATAAGGCATTGGACCGAAAGGACGTCCTTTAAAATCCATATCAAGGCCAGCAATAATTACACGTTTTCCTTGATTGGCCAGTTGATTGGCAACTTCTACAATTCCGTCATCAAAAAATTGAGCTTCGTCAATACCAACCACATCACAATCGTCTGCCAAGATGAGAATGTTAGCAGAAGATTCTACTGGTGTACTAGAAATTGCATTTTGATTATGAGAGACAACTTCTGTTTCATCGTAACGAGTATCAATTGCAGGTTTGAATATTTCTACTTTTTGTTTTGCAAATTCTGCACGTTTCAGACGGCGAATTAGTTCCTCTGTTTTACCAGAAAACATAGAACCGCAGATAACTTCTATCCAACCCGAATTTTTGTGATGATTGACTGTATTTTCTAGAAACATTTACTCGTTATGTTGTCGATTATAATTGAAGACAAAGTTAGGGAATAAAACATTTTTATGAAAAGCAGATTTTATAAATAAAAAAGTATATTATAAATCGGGTATTCTTCTATATTTGTAAGAAATTAACATTTTGTTATAAATAATTATTATCGTAAAATAATTTATAAATTATCCCTTTAGGTTTATAGATTAATATATCAGAAATATGTATAGAAAAAGAAATTGGTTAATATATTTTATACCACAGCTATTTGACGTATTATGTATAATCGGTTTCTTTATGATTTTTGTGAGGCTTCAATATATTTATTTTTATCCAGAGGAACACTTACCATTATTGCACGTTCCAACTTATTTAGAAGTATTTAAATCACACTATAAGGCTTTAATTCTTTTATTGATTTCTTGGTTTATAGTCGCTCAAAATATAAAATTATATGAGGACTATAGAAAATCAAAATTGATAAAGAATATCAAGAAAGTTTTTGTACAAATATTATATTTTTCGATTATACTTTTTGCTATTTCTGGACTTAAAGAATATGATCTTCTTTCTTTCAAATTAGGATTAACGTACGATGTTTTATTACTTTTTGTAATGGTTTCTTTTCGTTTGATTGTGTTTTTTTACAAACGATCGAGGTATAAATTGGGTAAAAATTTAATGAATGTTTTGATTATTGATAGAAACGAGAATACATCTAAATTAGTAGATACATTTAATAATAGAAAAGAATTAGGTTATAGGTTAGTTGATGAAATTACTGATTGTAGTTTATTTGAGTTTAATTCTGATAACCAATTAATTTATAATGAAGAAAGGTTTGATCATTATCTTTTAAATAATGAAATTCATAGACTTTATATTTCACAATTTGGAGAGTTGGATAAGCACATTTATAAGAAAATATCTGAAGTTGCAGAACAGAATCATATAGATATAAATTACATACCATATTCTATCTATAATAGTTTTACAAATCTTAAAATCAATTATTTAGATACTTTGCCAATATTAGAAATCAAACGTTTTCCTTTAGATTTATCCATTAATCAGTTTATAAAATTTTGTTTTGATAAATTGATGTCTTTGTTTGTTTGTGTTTTTATATTGAGTTGGTTAATACCATTAATTTCGATATTAATTTTAATAGATTCTAAAGGACCAATCTTTTTTGTGCAAAAAAGAAACGGATTAAATGGGAAAGAGTTTGGTTGTATCAAGTTTAGAACAATGCGAGAATCTAAATTAAATTCTATAAAAGCTACTGTAAGAAATGATGATAGAATAACAAAAATAGGATCTTTTTTACGAAAAACATCATTAGATGAAATGCCTCAATTCATTAATGTTTTGTTAGGAGATATGTCTATTGTAGGCCCTAGACCACACATGATATCTCAGGATCAATATTACCGTGATATAATCAATAAATACAATTTGCGACATTATGTAAAACCAGGTATTACAGGTTTGTCTCAAATTAAGGGGTATAGAGGAGCCATAGATTCTGATGTGGATATGGAAAGGAGGGTAATTACCGATGTTTATTATGTAAGAAACTGGTCTTTTTTGCTAGATATACAGGTAATTTATCTTACTGTATTATTGGTAATAAAAGGTGACGAAAATGCGATTTAAATCGTTTGATTACGATTACTTATTTTTCTTTGTTGTTGATTTAAAAGACAAAAGAAAAAGATAAAAAACATGATACCTCTTTGTCTGCTTAATGCTGATTCTGATAAAAAAAATGAAAATGTAAGTAAAGCAAATGTAAAAAGGTAAAAATCTTTTTGTTTATAAGCATTGATAAAACTATATAAAACCAAAAATAGTAGTAAAATTAAACCAATAAAACCTAGTTCTGCCATTGTTTGTACATATTGGTTATGAAAATTTAAGTCCCAATAATATGGATCTAAATCTTGTTCTATTTGTTTATCTTTTATTTTATCTTGAACAGCATTTAGACCAAAACCTTTCCAAAAGATAGGATATTCTTCTAAAAACTCTTTTAGTAATCGAGCTTGATAAATTCTAAGACTAGTACCATTAAAATAAGTTTTCTCATCAAAATAATTTTGATTCCAAGAGTTGTAAATGGAGATGCTTTCTGTTCCATCTTCTAAAAAAACATTTTCTTTAAAATTCCTAAATTCATCAGAATATCTATTGTAAGCAAATTTTCCAAATAATAAAAAAATAATTACAATGGTTGCTGTAGATGTAATGATTGTTTTCTTTGGTTGTTTTTTAATGGATTTTAATATAAAAACAACACTTAGAATAATAGTAATGAATAGAATGTTTTTTGATGATAGAAGAATTAGTGATATGAGAAGCAGAAAGAGTGCAAGCCAATCTATTTTTCTCTTATTTTTAGTTATAAGCAGATGTAAAAATGCCATTGCAACAAAAGCAGAGACATAGATGGCATTCACTTTTAGAGTAACTAAATCATGATAAAAAAACCAATTTGTTTGACCTGTTTTTATATATTTAGATAATGCAAAAGTTAGCATTAATATCATAAATAATGACATACTATAAGCGTATATTCTTAGAATTTTATGAAGGTCATTTTTAGAGAAAATTGGTAAAAAGAGAAATATAGTAGGAACAATAAGTAACGAGATATTTTTTGATAAAGCTTTTATAGAGACTTCAGAATCTATGCTCCAAAAAATAGAAATTGTACCCCATAAAAAAAAGACTATAGGTAAAATGTAAACAATATTTTTATTGAATTTTAATTCTTTAAAATTAAGAATACAGTAAAGAATTAAAAGACCTAGAGAAATGTTACTAAAAACAAAAGGAAGAGGTAACGAAACTAAATTAAAAGAAATAATTAAATTTAAAATCGACTTTTTATCACACTTAAAATATAAATTTTCGTTAAAAACCATTTGTAATTAATAGAACTATTTTAATAGAAAATCCATTCTATCGTACAATGGATCTTCTATTTTATTATTTTTATTTTAGAACCTCAATTTTATTAGGAAACTTTGCAGAATTAACGAAATCGTATGCTTTATCTTTTGTATTAATGTGTATAAAATTACCATCAACTTCAACTCCAGAAACTTTTACGATTGTTCCGTCAGATAATTTTAATCTTTTAGCACCATTTAAAATTGCTTGGTTTTTATCATTTAAATCAACTAAAAAAATGTGCAAATCCTTTGCTACTCCATTTTCCCAATTTTCATCTGAAAGGTTGCTTAATGTGACAATAGTAGAATCTTCTACAGATGTTTCTTCGGTCTTTGTAATAGGTTCTTTTTTACTGTCATTACAAGATAATATTACCAATGATATTGGAATAATTAAATAAAATAAACTTTTAAGTTTCATGCTAAAATTTTTTATCAAAAGTATTTATTTTTTTCTTCTCTTTTCTTTTTTTTTAAAGTTTATTTACAGATTCTATCAAGTATGTTTTTTGGTTATAAACTAACTCAACTATTAATGATAAGTACTTGATAATTATAGCGGTTAAGAAAAATAAACCAGAGAAGCTACCAGAAATTAAAAGAATAGTTGTGGTCCAACCTTCAATTGGTTTTAATCCACTCAAATATAATATTAACGCATAAAGACCAGAAATAACAGTAAAACATAAAAGTAATAATGTAATTACAAGTGAAATTTTAAATGCTAAATCTGTGTAAATAATTATGGAATTTACAGCCATTCTATTTCTAAAAACACTTTCATCTTTTCTTTTATGACTTTCATCTAAGACTTTATCATAGCTAATATAAGCCATATTTAAACCACTATTTGCGTATAATGCTTTTCTGTAAGGAATTGTTTTGCTAATAGAATAAACCCGATTTATAGCTCTTCTGGATAGAATTCTAAATCTTTCTGATCTTAATTTATATTTACTTTTAGAAAAGGTATTAAAAATTGAGTAAAAAATGCTAGAAGAAAAGCTATTACTCTCGTTTGGTGATAAGGATACAATATCATAACCATTTACAATGTGTTTGTAAACTTTAATAATATAGTTTGTATCGTAGTCAATTGTTAAATCATCAAATTCATAAACAAAATCTCCCATAGAAATATCTATACCAGCTGTCATAGATAATTCTAGCCCTTGTTTAATACTCATATTGATAATAGAAATGTTATAATTTTTTAAACTTGTTTCTTTATTTATTTCTTCTATAAAAGAATCTGTAGAGCAATCATTTACAATGATTATCTCAAAACTTTCGAATGTTTTTTCTAATTCAACAATAATTTTTTTTAGAAATTCTACAATTCTATTTTGATCATTATGTAAATATATTACAGCAGAGATAAGTTTTTTTTCTTTATTATTTACTATCATATTTTAATAACTCATTTAAATCATAGATTGTGTTTATTTTCCCAGAAAGTACAGAAACAAATGTAGGATTTTCGCTATGAATTTTTATAACAGTTGGTCTAGAATCATCAATCTCAGATGTTTTTAAGATAGGTTTTACAGAAAATAAGGATTTACGATATTCTATTTTTATCGAATCTTTTAAATATTTATTTGCTAAACCTTTCATGTATTCCCAAGATGATTTTGGTCTTGCAACGCAAGTATTACAGTTGCCTAATTGGTTTGGAGAACAGGTGTTATTACTTTTAGATTGACAATCAAATGTAGGTAAATTATCGTGACTTGTTTTGTGCGGCGTTTGCGAAACAGAAGTTAGTGAATGATATCCTGTTTGACCAAAAGGCATTAAAGAAAAGAAAGGACCATCCATAATGGTAATTCCTGTTTCTTTAAATTCTTTATCGACTTCACATAAAATAATTTCACATAATTCATACTTTATGTCAATCATTTCTAAATTTAATTTATTTAGGATTTGATTGATAGATGCATATGAAGCATTTAATACAAAAGGTGCAGAAATAAGCTCGTCACTATTTAATGATATTTCATAAGTAGATTCATTTTGTGAAATTTTTTCTATTCGTGCATTGAATTTTATATCAACGTTTTCATATTTATCAATTTCATCTAAATAAAATCGACTAATCATTTTTGCATCATATGTACATTCTTTGGTTTTAAAAGTACCTTCGACAACATTGTTTTTAAAGTAAAGATCATTAGAAACTTCTTCACAAAGAATATTTGCATCATCACAAAATTTTTTAAACTGTTTTGCATTTGTCCAAGAAAAATTTTTAGAAATCGCATATATTTTTTGAAAATCATTCTTGATGGAAAAAGAAAAATCGTCTAAAAACTTTTCATAATATCCTGCAGATTTTATAGCTGTAGTAAAAGATCTTGGATAATGATAGCCCATATGTACTCTTGCTTGATTTATATAGGTTGCTCTCATAAATGGACTTTCGTCGTATTCTAAAACCAAAACCTTCTCTCCTTTTTTACCACATAATAAGGCAGAATATAAACCATATATACCTGCACCTATTATTATTTTATCGTAATTACTTTTTATCATTACATTATGGTTAATCTATTTGGATAAGAGATTTGTGGTGTATAAGTTTTCAGATTTTCTACAATGTTTACATGTATATAATCGCCATTAATAGAGTAGTTGCTTATATTTAATATCGTATTGTTTTCTAATCTTATTCTTTTTTTATTTTTTAGAAGTTTTCTTATATTCTCTGTATTGTCAAAAAGCAAAATATTGCTGTTTGTACTTACTCCATCAATCCAGTTTTCATCTGTAATATTACTTAAGAAATACTCATTACTTTTTAACGAATAATTATTTTTATTATCTTCAGATATTAATGCAAATTTAGTGATGCTAAATGGTTTGTAAGATGATATACCAACTTTAGATATAGTTTGATTCCACCAATATTTGTTCGCGCTCATCCTTACAGCATATTGATGTTTTCCTTTTTTAGTTTTGATAAAATAATCAATCAATTTTACATTTTTGTCATTGTAAGCTTCTGCTTTTATATCTAGTATAGTGTCTGTTTCTACTTCAAAATATAAAAAATAGGGTTTGTATTGATTATTTTTCATATTTACATTGATTAGATAACTACTATTATTCAAGGGATTTTCTAAAGTTTCGACATTAGAAAAAAGTTTTTTATCTGCTAAACTTCCCCAAACATAAGGAATGTTACCTAAAGAGTAATTTTCTACTTCAACAGAAGTATTGTTATCAATAACGACGGATTTTTCTGATACTTTAATCTCATTGATAACTATTTTAGGAGCATCCAAATCGATTCTTAAATCTTCTATTGGTGTATTGGTGTTAAAGTAAAATTCATACTCTCCATTCGTTGGAAATTCGAAAGATTTAGAATTTTCTTCATTGAAATCTGGATTTCCAATTGTTTTGTAAAATACTTGAAGTCTTCCAGTTGAAAGAGCTGTAAATTTAATCTTTACTTCTTGCGGAGATGATGTGTTTTTATCATTTTTCTTATAGAAACCTAAGAAAAAAGGATCAGTTCCATCTTGTGTTAAGGTTAAATGATTATTACTATCTTTTTCTAAAATAATTTGATGTTTTTCTAATTTATTAATTAAATTTTCATCAAAATTAGATAAAGTAAAATCTTTAGAATCACGACCAGAATTATTTAAGATTTTATCAAATGAAGCTTTTTTACCCTTTAAAACATAAACAGAGAACAGATTAAAATTCATTAACGGTGTGTAATTCTCGTATATAAACTCTGTTAATTTATAATACTTGAATTCAATAGGAACATCGTCAATATAATTCCATCGACCATTTTTAAAAGGCATTAAGACAATAGGAATTTTGTGTTCTTTTAAAATTTTTATAGTTTCTTCTTGTGGTTTATCACCGTTGAGTAAAATAGGAGTCTGGTTTACATAATTTGGATTTTTTCTACCTACAAGAGCATGATAATAATTGGTAGAAGAAAAATCAAAATAAGTTTCCTCTGCTTGTAAAAGTTGATCGATGGTTTCTTTAAAACGATGAATATCTGAGAAACTAAAAGATTCGTGTATACGAGTGTGGTTGAAATTAGCAACATCTGTAAATTTCTCCTTGAATGATGTTGATAATAGCGCTTTCGAGGTAAGGCTATTGTCACGATTCTCTAAAGTTGTTTTATTCAGGTTTAATAAATAGTAAGTTACAATCAGCAAAGCTAGGAAATAAGCTAAATTATTTTTTCTATGTTTTATGAATATGTATGATATGGTTGCGATAGGAATTGTACTAAAAAATACATAAACAACATCATAATATAAATTATGTCTTACAATTCCTCTTGGTATATTAAAATAAAAGAAAAGAGCAAAAAAGATGAAAAATAAGAGTGCTGAGGTTCTTTTAGTATCTGCTAAAATATTTGATATAAAATTTTTAGAGAAATATGATTTTAATATAATTTTTACTAATAAAGCTAACGTCAATAAGGGAATTGTGTAATATATAATTCTATATATGACAGAACTAGAATCACCTAAATTGTAAATTGCAAAATTTTGGTTAGACATCGAAACGTAAAGAAAATCTAAAATCCTAGTAATTGGATTAATACCTTTTATTAAGCAAAGAAAAACATACAACAAGCCAATTACACAACCAACAATAAAACCTGTACTAATGAATGTTTTTAGATGTAAATTTTTTCTAGCAATAATGTGTAAAACAAAATAGGCAGTGATACCAGCAATAGATCCTGCAAAACCTAAATCTAACCTAAACAAACACAAGATGACAATAGAAAGCCAAAAGATATAAAATTGTTTACGAGTTTTGTTATTGTAAAGATTTATAAGACTTAGTGCAATAATAATTGGATAGGAAAAAATAGAAGTAGTTATTGTTCCTAGTAATGGAAATGTAAGAACAATAATAAATGCATAAAAACTACCAAGAAGTCTCTTAAATAAATAAAAAACAAGTAGATAAGATATTAAAGTTAAATAGGTGTTGTATAAAAATGGTGACCAAGGTTCATATCCATTAATAAAACTATAGATATAGGCAAAAAATTGATTTGACAACATATGAGCATCAAATGTTTCTATGATGGGAATACTTCCGTATCGAAAAAAGTGATCTACAGATAAACCATGATTTGCCATCTCAAAAAATTCATCTTCAGGGCTTATCATTCTCCAAGGCTGAGTTACAATAAAAGCTAAGCTTAATACAGCAAATAAAAAATGATATTTTGTTATAGGATTATATTCTATAATTGTTTGTTTATTTTGTAGTCTTTTATAATAAATGAATGCTAATCCAATAGAAACAATCAAGAAAAAGAAAAATAATAAGCTAGGATGATTAAAAGTAAAGCCAAAACGTACATTGATAGCATTCAATAATTCTATTAGAATAGAAAATAATATCGGATAAAACGAAATTGGTATTGTTGCTAGATATAGGTTATTTAAAGAATTGAATTGGTTCTCTACATTTAATTTTCTTGTGAAAAGTTTTATAAATAGACTACTTATCAAGGCTATGATACAGAAAATAATATAGAATACTAGAGCAGTAGTAGAAAAAGGTAATTCTATGTCAAAAATATATAGATTTTTAGGTAAAAATGTGAAAATATTTTCTACAAAAGGACTGTAATACAATGGAAACGTTAGTGAAATCGATATAATCAAAACCCAAAGCCCATTATTTTTTATGATTTTATCGTTGGATGATAAATTGAATAGATAATAAATTCCAAGAAAAATAATGAAAATTGAAGCCAGATCTACTTGTATAATAAATATTCCTGCAAAGATAGAAGCAATACCAATTACAGATATTTGTTGTATAACTTTTAGAAGTTCATTGTTTATTGTATTCTTGTATTTTTTATTGATTATATAAAAAAGGAACAAAAATGTAATAATTGTAGCGCAAAAAATTACAATTAAACATCTATAATATAAACTTACTCTAGAGGCAACATCAAAATCAAATAGTGTTGCATTAGAAATTACATGATTAGAGAAATCTTTGATTTCTGGATTTATTTTTAAAACGATATTTAAAAAAGGAGAAATTACAAAGAGAGCAGAAAAAAAACTAAAAATACCTAATGTCTTTATAAGTAATGGGTTTGTTTGGTATTTTGTATAAATAAAGTCTAGAAATTTAATTTTCATGGTTTATAATCTCCTTTTAGATTCTTGATTAATATTTTTAATAAATTACCGTTTCCTTTGAAAAAGCTAATTTTTGTAGGTGTTTTACCTTTTTTAGGATATGCCCTCGATACAGGAACTTCTCCTACCTTTAAGCCTAATTGTGATGCTCTAACAGATAAATAAGCCAATAATTCGTAAGTAACAAATATATCTCTGAACGGTAATACATCTTGATGTGTAAGGTATTTTTTAGAATATGCTCTAAAAGCATTTGTAGAATCGGTAAATTTATGTTTTGCTGTTAAAGATATGATAGGTGAATGTATAAATTTTACAGCAAGATGCCTTATCATTGGTGTATTAATTGCTTCACCACCTTTGTAATATCTAGATCCTTGTATAAAATCAAATTTATTATCTAGCTTTTCTATAAAAAGAGGCGTAGATTCTATACTATCTTTGTTGTTACCATCGATCGTAATTATACCTTCATAACCTCTTTCTAAGGCGAACCAAAACCCCATTCTAAGTTGAGCACCTTGCTTACCAGAATCTTTTTTGGTTAATAAAGTGTTTACACCCAAAGATTTTAGTCTTTCTGGTTCCATAGAACCATCTGTAGATCCTCCATCACATAAAATAATATCGATAAGATTGTGTATGTTATTATTTTTTGCTCTTTCTAATTGATTCAGTATTCTATCTCCTTCATTTATGATAGGAATACATAAACAATATTTTGTTTTTCTCGAAGAAAATTCCTCAGAAACAAAATTAGGGACTCCAGTTATAGATTGATAATACATTGTTTAATATAAATTTTTAAGGTACAAAACAGTATCTTTTACATCTTCTATTTTGTCTAATTTTTTCATTTCAATAGAAACATATCCATCGTAATTATTTGTGGATAATATATTTATTAATGATTGATGCTCTTCTCTTTTTAATATTGGGTTTAAATACGGTTCACTGATATGAACATGATTTATCATAGAAATATCATTTTCTATATCCTTTAAATTTTCTTGATTGTATATGAAAGTTCCAAAATCAAAATTAATTTTTAATCCTTCAGAACCTACATTTTTTACAAAATCTATAGCTTCTTTAGTCGTATTAAGAAAATTGGTTCCATATATTTCTGGATTTGGTTCAATTGCTAAAATGGTATTTTTTAATTTAGCATAATCACCTAATTCTTTAAAAAAATCTACTGCAATTTGCTCTTGATTTTCTCCAATTATTCTGTTCTTTGGTGAACCAAAAACTAAATTATTACAACCGACTATTTGGGCAAAATCAATTGCTTTTTTTACATAATTTAATATTACTTTTTTATCTTTAATTTCTCCAAATATAGATTCATTTATACCAAAACAGATAGATTGCATAGAAGCTATTTCTAAACCAAAGTGGCTTTTTAAATCTTCAGAGAATTTTTTAGCCTCTAATAGTTTTTCGTAAGGATTTTCTGTGAATATTCTTGTAGGAGCTATTTCTAAGCCAGAAATATTATTCTCTTTTAGAAAAGTATATATTTCAGAATCAGATTCACCAGACCAAGCAATGTTTGAGATGGATAGTTTCATCAAATATTTTTTAAGATATATGTTTTAATATTTTCTAATATTTCTTCTTTAGTTCTAATGTACTTTTCTTCTTTACCAAAAGCATTTGAGTGAATTGTAAAAAAATTATAGTTAGGAGGCGTATTATTGATATGGTTTTCAAAAGTTGATTGATATACACTTTGGTATACTTCGTTTGCAGAAATGGGCTCTGTTGCTAAATTTAATTTTTTTATATTATTTTTTATCGCAATGTTTATATCTTGCCATAAATCATTAAGATTATAAAATTGAAATTTTGCGCGACTATCTGTAAAATTTAATGCAGTAAAGTTAATTTCTGTAAATTTCTTTTTTAAAAGTTTTATTTCATTCTCTGTTAATTCTGCATTTAGTTTATAAAATCCATTTGCTTGCAAAGTATAGAAATCATTTAACCAGTTATCGTTATTTATTTCCTCAAACTTCTCTTTTGTGAGCATAGAAGGAATTAAATGAATGATGTCGTAAATGAGATTCTTTTTTAAATTTTCCCCAAATAATGCAGGTAATCTTAGTATTAAATGATCAGGATAATTGTCCTCAACCCATTTTTCTAAATACAATCGATTTTTGCCATAAGCCTGTGTATTGTCTGAGTTAATATTTGTCGTTTCGTCTACATTTATAGGATTTGGATACACATCTACAGTTGAGATTAGAATTACTTTTTTAGGCTCAATTTTTTTTATATTTTCGATCGCTCCCAATATTAAATCGAAATCTTTTTCTGGATTATTATTTGCTAAAAATTTTTCAGCTCTTACACCAGAATATATTAAAATATCAGGATTAGTACCAAAAGAATCACTAATATTTGATGAATTATATAATCCACTAAAAGTTGTTTGAGTCATTAAGTTTGATCCAACAAATCCGGTATATCCAATTAATATTATTTTGTTTTCCATTTATTCAGATTTCAATTATTTTAGTTTTTTAAAACATTGTCCGTAAAAATAGTTAAAAAACTCACTTCTTAGGTATTTGTTTTTTAATTCATGAGCTGTACTTCTTCAATAACTCATAATATTGGTTATTGATTATTTTCCAACTGAATTCTTGTTCAATAGCCAATGTATTGTTGTCGATGATGTTCTGATTCTCTGATTTAACTAATTTTTGATACAATTCTTTTACTTCTTTTGTATCAGAAAAATAGTAAGCATTGTTTTTCAATACACCTTTGTTAAACTCGTTGTTATTGGCACAAATAAGACAGTTAGAAGCCATAGCCTCTAAAAGTGATGGATTTGTACCACCAACAGAATGACCATGGAAATATAAGCGAGAAAAGTATCGGAGATTGTTCAGTTCTTCTAGATTATAAATACCACCAGTAAAAATGATATTTTTGTTTTGTTTGAATTTATTTTTTAAATATTCACCAAACTCTGTTTCATGTTTTCCAACGACTAAAAAAGGTTCTTGGACAGTAGAATTTATTACGGCATCAAGAATCATTTCTAGGTTATTTTCGGGTTCAAAACGAGCAATTAAAAGGCTGTATTTTTCTTTTTCTACTTTGTATTTAGAAAGAACTTCTATGTTTGGATTTGTAAAGTTATCAGCACCATAAGCAATGTAAGTAGATTCTTTGTTATATTTATTTTTCAGATAAGTTTGTATCCCAATAGAATCTGCGACCAAATGATCTGAATGTTTTGCACCAAGTTTTTCTGCATATTTTAAGAATCGTTGTACTTTTTTTGAGTATTTGCTACGTTTCCATTCTAAACCATCCATATTGGTTATGATTTTTGCTTTTTTGGGCATTAACCACCACCAAATTGTACTACTTGTATAACCTAATTGTAAAATAACATCAAAGTTTCTTTTACGTGCATCTAAAATACAATTTAGATCATAAAGAAACTGTCCCGCAGTTCCCATTTTATCTTCAGGATCTTTACAACTAATGATGTTTACACCTTTGTATTTAGATTCTTGATAAGGATGTAATGATGAATTGTAAACATAAACATCTTCGCCTTGTTGAGCTAAAAAAACTGCAAAAAAATCTGCAAATTGTTCAAATCCACCATGATAATTAGGGATTCCTCTGGTTCCTAAAATTGCAATTTTCATAAAAAGTAATCGTTAGGCTAAAATAAAGATTAATCGAAGAAATATGCAGGATTTTGTAAAATTATTCTTTGTTTTGTTAATCATAAGTAAATGCTATGAAAATATTTGTTGATGCATATTTGTTAAATAATGAGTATCAAGGTACAAGAACATATATTGTAGAAATTTATAAAGAAATCGTAAGATTAGATAAGGAAAATAATTATGAAATTACCTTTGGGATAGATTTTTTAACCCAAGAAATTGTAAATGAGTTTATAAATTTTCCTAGAATTAATTTTTATGAGTATAAGAATAAGAATAAATGGCTTAGAAGATTTACAGAATTGCCTATTTTATCTAAAGAGTATGATTTTATGCATTTTCAATATTTGATTCCTTTTAGAAAATTAAATAAAAAATGTAAATATATAACAACGATTCATGATGTTCTATTTATTGATTATCCAAAAGAGTTTCCTTTAGTTTACCGCTTATCTAGAAAGGTATTGTTTAAATGGAGCGCAAAAAAGGCAGATGTTTTATTAACAGTATCTAATTATTCTAAAGAAAAAATTAGTGAGCATTTTAGAATTTCGCCTAAAAATATTTTTATTACTCCAAACGGAGTAAGTGAACTTTTTTTTGAGGATTATGATAAGAAGTTAGTTCAGGAAATAATTAAACAGAAATATAAAATTTCTGACTACATGCTGTATATTAGTAGGATAGAACCAAGGAAAAATCAATATCAATTACTGAAGTTATTTGCAGAAAACAAAGAAATCAATACAAAATATCAATTGGTATTTGTAGGAAAGAAAAGTTTACAAACAACAAAGTTTGATTTGTATTATGAATCGTTAAGTGAGGATTTAAAAAATAAAATTGTTTACATAGAACAAGTTCCAAATCAAGAGTTAGTTAATTTTTATAGAGCAGCAAGTTTTTTTGTATATCCAACTCTTTTCGAAGGTTTTGGAATACCAATTTTAGAAGCGGCTGCGTGTAAAATACCGTCCCTTTGTAACGATAAAACAGCTATGCAAGATTTTGATTTTCTATCACCTTATTTAGTTAATTTTGAAGATCAAAATATAAATCAAATTTTTAATGATTTTGTATTAAAAAATCAATCTAATCTAGTAGAAATTAAGAAAAAAGTTCAAAATGAATACACTTGGACAATTAGTGCAATAAATTACATCAACATTATAAATTCGACGAAAATTTAACTTTCTTTAATTCATAATAGGACAATAAACCACCAACAAATAAAGATTTGTTATCTAATTTTAGGTAATAACCTAGGAAAACCAACGTAGAAATAAACAAAAATATTCCCGTGCTATTGATTAATAACTTTATATTATCTAATTCGTCATTCTGAAGCTTTCTACCATAAAAACTTAAATAAAATACACTAATTAAATAAATAGAAATGCCTACCAATCCGGTTTTAAGAAAAATGGTAATATAACCATTATGTAAAATAGGTGCGTGTCTTACTTTTGTACCGTCATTTGTCCAAATATTAGAACCATAATTTACAGTAGCACCCAAACCATTTCCTAAGTAAAGACCAGCGTCATCTCTACTTAAAACTTGTTGTATGGTTACTTTAGTTTCGTATGATCTAAAGTTATCATGAAAACGAGAAGAATTGTCATTAACTACATAAGGATCGTATATTTCTCTTGGTCCATTTTTTATTTTATATAGAAAAGCTTCTATTCCTGTAGATTTACGTGCAGGATTTAGTGCAACGATTTGATTGTAAGTTATAAACCCTAAAATAATGAAAACTACCGAAATAATTAATTTTTGTTTACTGAATTGATATAAACCTAATAAACCAGCAACAATAATTGCAAACTGAATCATGTTTGTTCTTGCAAAATAAGCAATTAAAGAAATGGTAAGAATTGCAATGAAAAGATACCTTATTTTAGAAGATATATTCAGTTTGAATTTTTTATGAAATAGTAAAATAATCAAAGCAAATGTTTCAAAATCAGAAAAATAACCACCGTAATGTCGAAGATCATGAACATTTCGAACAAACTCAAAAAGTACAGCATAAGTAACAATCAATAAATGAATGATAGCGATTGCAATTGCACAATAAATAATTGTCTTGAAAAAATTGATGTTGTTATTTCTAAAACAATGATAACCAATTAATAGTCCGGTAACAGGTTTTATAAAGTATGAAATATCTCGAATGATATCATATGTATTGTGATCGTAAAAAAATGATCGTACAAATCCTAAAACTGCAATTATAGCGAAAAAAGAAAGATACAAAAGAAAAGATTTAGAATAATATCTTCTAATAGTTAGAAATGCTATAACCAACCAAACCGCAATACTTAATGTGTATTGGTTAACATAAGAAAAAACAACTGCTATGAAGAATAGTAATTGATAAGGAAAATCTTTTGAAATAGTAATTTTCATAATTCAATTATTTTTTTTCTTTTGATAGATTTTATATACAGCAAGATAACAATTGTTTCTACCACAATCATAGAGATAAATGCGCCAGTTAAATCGAAAAGTTTTACAAATAAGAAAAGTAAAACTAAATTAATAAAACTAGAAAAGTAAATAATTTTCGTGTAAATATTGGTTAAACTGTAAGCAAACATTAGTTGTCTTAACGCCTGTGAAATAACTAAAATTATTGGAACTATGATAGCAAAACGTAGAAGTTTTAATAAATTATTAGCCTCTGTAAGACTTAGATTAAAGTATTGTAAAACATATCGACCAAATACAAAAACCAAAGTACAACCAAAAGCAATAATAACTAGATTTCCTAAATGATAAAGCTTCCATGTTTTAAAACCTTTTTTGGGATCTTTTTCTATATCATAACAAATTGTCGGATAACTAAAATTAAAAAACATGAAAATAAAGGTTCTAAAAACACTGAAAATTTGTTCGATTATTCTATAAATACCGGCACTTGCGTTTCCTGTTAATATACCAACTATAATTATTGGAAAGAATTGATAAATAGATAAACAAAATTCTGAAATACAAATATTAAAATCTTTTTTTAATATTTGTATTCCTTGCATAATACTTTCTTTGCCAAACTTTAGGTTAAGTTTTAGAATTATCATGAAGAAAACAATCAAGTAAACGACAGTTCCTCCAATTCCAAGAAAGAAATTTGCCCAGATATAATCGTTACTATTCTTTATAAAAAGGTAGACAAGTGCTATATAGATCAGTTTAGAAAAAACATTATAAACAGCAATTTGTTTAAATTGTTCTAATCCCTGTAAAATCCAATTCGGATTCAAAACTTGTGATGCAAGTATAGGAATACTATATAAAAATAACTTCTTTTCTGTAATTAATGGTATTGATAAAATAAGTAAAATTCCAATAAAAGAAATTAGAATAAATAGTAAGATTTTGTATGAATAAATAGCTGTAATTCTATGGCTTAAGAAATTTTTTTTCTCTTTGTTTATGACAATTTCTTTAGTACCATTTAGGTACGAACTATAATCAATAATACAATTTAAAATTAAACTTATAGAAAAAGCAATTCCAATTTTTCCTAAACCAGATTCTTTGCAAATTATCACAAGATGTGGCATTACAATTAGAGGGCTTAGAAGATTGATAGATTGTCCTAAGCCATAAATTATAAAATTTGTTATTTTATCAGAAGAAATCTGCATGAAGATTTCTCTTTAAGAAATTCTTCTTAACAAAGAAATGACAAAGAATAAACCTACCAAAATAATTGGTAAAATGTATTTGTATTTTCCATTTAAACCTGTATTGTTTTCTAGATTATCAGAATAATCTAATGGTGTTACAATGTAATCTAAGTTGTGTAAATGTACTTTTAATTCGTGGTTTTCTTGTACAAGATCAACTTTTTGTTCCACAAGATCTTTTAACTGAGAATTCTCGTTTAAGAAAATTGTTGAGCTTGACGATCCTTCTTTCGGTACGCTGTTTAAAATCGCATCTATCTGTTTTATGGTAGAATCATTAACGACCATTTTATTTTTGACATTCGCAATGATATCTTTTCTAATGTCTGAGTAATATTTGCTAGAATTAATAAATTGCATGATTGATTCTAACGTATTCTGATTAATTTTTTCTTTAGAAGAAATCGTAATCAAATGGTTTTTGAAATTTTTACTTGTAGAAAGATTTTCTACAACTTTTGTCGCATCAGTGTTTTCAGATAATGTTTTAAAAACGTTGTAGTAATTTTCATCTTGACTAATAAACTCATATAAATTAGGAAGTGGTTCTATTTCTACTTTTGTGATTTTTTCTTCGGGCGTAATATTAACTTTCTTCAAAAAATCAACTTCATTTTGTCCAATTTTAGAGTTTAGCAAACTAACCTTTTCATATAAATAGTCAACCGTTCCAAAATTAGGTAATGCTATGATGTTACTTTCGTAGTTCTTTTTATATTTATCTACAACATAACCCAAAACAACACCTAAAATCAATAAAACAATTATCAAAAGGATATTTTTTTTGATAAATGAAATTGTTCGTGGAATAATTTGTAGAGTATTATCCATTCTTCTTTTTATAGAATTAGAAAGTTGTTGTAAATCTATTTCATTTTTATCATTTACTTCTTGATTCATGTGTTGTAAGCTTTAGTATTTGCGAAAGTATTAATGAGTAACGTATAAAACAAATTTTATTGTAAAAATAAAGCCTTAACAAGATAAATGTTAAGGCTTTTGTTATTTTCCAAGATTAGTTTCTTACCAACCTTTGTATTTTTTTTCGTTATCGTTACCAAATTTTGCTAATTGTAAACACCACCATACCAACATGGCGCATCCTATAACAAATAAAACCCAATCTAAAGGTTCACCGATTAATTCTAATAAGCCATAAGACCATTTAAAAAAATCGCTTAATCCATAAAATATATCCGTAATTAATCCCATGATTTCTTTGTTTATTCCTTAATTTGCAACAAATTTAAAAAAATGTTGGATAAACTACTATCAAATAAGGTTTTTTTTGTACAAATAATTATCATATTGTGTGCAAGTCTTTTAGGACTTTTATTGATTAATACCAATGCGTTTATTCATCGTTACTGGATTGCAGTCGTACTTTTTGCTATAAATTGGTATTTTGTTTTCTTTTATATTCATGAAGATGAGTCACTTAAAGAAAATTCTTATGCCGTTTGGTTTTATTCCATTTGGATGATTCCGTTCTTACACTTTTTTATAGATTACCGATTTGCAGTTGCTCTTTTGTTACTCAATTTTGTCATGATCAAAGTTTTAGAATTCGAGAATGAGAAAAATGACACAAAAAATGCATTTGATATTGGATTATTTTTAGCTTTAGCAAGTTTATTTATTCCACCATTAATCATTTTCTTCCCCTTTCTCTTTGCTTATTTCTTAAGTTTAAGAGGAATCGATAAAACGATTGGTTGGATGTTTTTCATCGGATTTTTAATACCAATTTTAGGTTTTATTCAAATCACTTATTTATTAGATTATGATTTTCTAATTAATTATTATACAGGTAGTTTAATGATTTCTTGGGTAGAATGGAACAATTATTACCTTTTACTTATCCCAATTGCAATTCTGATTGTTATTTCCTTTGTGGATCATTTCATGCATGAGAATAAACAAGCTGCAAACCGAAAAAGAATGTATGTTTTATTGTTACTTTTTGCTGCAATCATCCTAACTATATTTGCTTTATTTGCAGCAGATCAGACTTTTTATTTAGCGTTTTTAGGATTGCCAATCAGCATTATGATTTCTAAATATCTAAAACACAGAAAAGAAGATTATTTAGTCTATAAAAACATTGTTTTAATAGGTTTTCTAGTGTTTATGGTTTTATTTGCTTTTCTCAACAAGATGCCTAAAATCTATAGCCTCTTTGGTGAGATAACGATATAATGTAAATTGTTCACCATCAAATTCACCGTAAGTAAAATAGTCAATCCAATCACCAAGATTTACGTGTTTGGCATTTTCTATATCGATGACCATTGGTAAATGACGATGACCATAAATAAGGAAATCGTATGGCTTTTCTTTGAGTTGTTTTTTACTATAAGTGATTAACCATTCGTTTTCTTCACCCATAAAATGTACATCTTCGTCACCAGAAATCAGTTTATTTTTTCTAGATGCCGTAATGCCTAACCACATCGCAAAATCTGGATGCAGTAGATAGAATAGAAATTGACAGAATTTATTGGTGAAAACTTTCTTCATACGTTTATAACCTTTGTCACCAGGACCTTTTCCATCGCCATGCGTAATGAAAAAATCTTTTCCGTTAATGATAAACGTTTGTTTGTCCTCAAATTGTTCTAAACCAATTTCTTTAACGAGATAATCCTTCATCCATAAATCATGATTTCCGAAAAAGAAATAAATCGGAATGCCAGCATCTCTAAATTCTGCTAATTTGCCTAAAACTCTTACAAAACCTTTAGGAACAACATGTTTATACTCGAACCAAAAGTCAAATAAATCGCCAACCAAAAAAAGAACACCACATTCTTCTTTGATCTCATTCAACCATTTGACAAATAGCTTTTCTCGTTCTAAACTTTTTTCTTCATTTGGCGCACCAAAATGATGATCAGAAGCAAAGAAAGCTTTTTTACCTTTTGGTAAATCGATGATTATGGGTTGTCTGAAGCTAGCCATTCGCAATAAGAGTTTTCGGTTTCATGAAGTTTCAAAGAAACCAATTCGATATGTGATGGTAATAAAGGTTTTATTTTATCTACAATCCAAAGAATCATATTTTCGCAAGATGGCTGATATTCTGTAAAAATTACACGATGACCTTCTTCTAATAGTTTGTCACCCAATTGTTTATGTGGTGAGTTTTCATTCAATAAAATGGCATGATCAAAAACATCAACAACCGATTTATTGATAATCTTTTTCAGATCACCAAAATCCATCACCATACCCAATTTTACATCGTTCTCTTTCTCAGATGGTTGACCTTTTACGGTTACGTATAATTTATACGAATGTCCATGAATGTTTTTACATTTTCCGTCATAACCATACAAAGCATGTGCAGTCTCGAAAGTGAAAGCTTTTGTTAAGCGAATGATTTTCATTAACTTTAATTAATCTAATAAATAATTTGCAAAGGTAATGGAAATCAAAACAATCCTAAATTCTTTCGTAGATTTATTTTTTCCGCAACGTTGCATTGGATGCGATGAGGTTATTTCTGCTCAGAATTTTCTTTGTACCAATTGTATAGATGATATTCCTTATACACATTTTAAGTTAGATCAAAATAATTTGATTTATCATAGACTTCGATCAATTTGTAAAGTAGAATCTGCAACATCTATTTTCTTTTTTCAGAAAAATCATTTGCCGCAAAAAGTTTTACATGCGATTAAATATCAGAACAAAGCAAATTTAGGCGGATTATTCGTCGATAAATTGAATCTTGATGTAACTCATTTTACTGGGATTATTCCAATGCCAATTCATACCAAAAGATTACAAGAACGTGGTTACAATCAGGTTTTGCCATTTGCTGAAGCTTTAAGTAAGAAATATCAACTTCCGATTTTAGAGAATTGTATTGTTCGAACAAAACATCTTAAAACACAAACCAAGAAAGATCGTGAGGCTCGTTTTCTATCGTTAAATTCAACATTTACACTGAACGAAATTCCAGAAAAAGGACATTATTTGCTTCTAGATGATGTTTTGACGACAGGTTCTACTTTAGCAAAATGTGTGCAACTGTTTGATAATTATAATGATATAAAAATAAGTGTTGTTACTTTAGCTTATACCAAATAATTTCTAAAATCCTTAACTTGCACCGATGAAATCGGTTATGAAAAAAATATTTTTTCTGATTGTTATAATGACGATCGCAGCTTGTGCAAGAAAAGGAAATCCTACTGGTGGACCAAAAGATGTTGATCCGCCAAAATTTATTAGTGCTTTTCCTGATACTTTGTCTACAAATGTTGATGTCAATACAAAAGAAATTATCATCAATTTTGATGAATATATTTTATTAAAGGAATACAGCAAAAATGTGGTTATTTCGCCACCATTTCAGAAGAATGCAATTGTAACTCCTCAGGCAACAGCAAAAAGAAACATCAGCATCAAATTGCAAGAACCTTTACAACCAAATACAACTTATAATTTTAATTTCGGAAGTTCTGTACGTGATAATAACGAAGGAAATATTTACCCAAATTTCAGTTATGTTTTTTCTACTGGTGATTACATCGATTCTTTAGAAGTTTCTGGTAAAGTCAAAGATCCGTATAATGTAAAACAATCGAGTAAAATTTTGATTGGTTTATATAAAATGGACGAAGCATATAAGGACAGTTTAATTTTGCGCCAAAAACCGTATTACATTACAAGAGCAAAAGAAGATGGAACCTATGAAATGAAATACCTTGCTGCCGGAAAATACAAAGTAATTGCTTTTGCAGATGAGGTAGAAAATACGATGTATGATTTCGGAAAAGAACAAATTGCTTTTCAGAATGAGCCTTTGGTTTTAGATAAGAATGAAAACATCAATCTGAAGTTATTTTTACAAAAGCCTAATTATAGAGTTGCGAAATCTGAGCAAAAAGGTTATGGACAAATTTTGTTTAAGACAGAAGGTTTGCTCGATTCTTTAAAAATAAAATCATTGAGTAAAAATTTTACAACTTCTGTAGTAGAACAATTTCCAGACAAGGATTCCATTGTTTTTTGGTTCAATCCGAAGGTTGATACATTAGACAATAAAAGTCAACGTTTGAAATTTGCAGTTGAGGCAAAACAAAAAACAGATACAGTGACCGTTTCTTACATTAATCCAAAAGATGAGTTTAAATTTAGTTTAAAAACAGACATTTCTAGTAATGGATTAGCGCCAAATCAACGATTAAAATTGGTTGGAAATTCGCCAATTGTTTCTTGGAATAAGGAGGATATAGAATTGTTTAGAGATTCGGTTCAAATACCATTCGAGGTTTCTAAAAATCCTAAAAACATCAACGAATTATTTATTGATTTTGAAAAGGATTATGAACAAAAATTCGAGATTAATCTTTATCCTAATGCTGTACAGAATATTTTTGGTTTGACGAATGACACAATCGCGAATAAATTTGTTACAGGAAAAACGATGGATTATGGAAATTTAAAATTAACTATTGCAAATCCACCAACGAAACCATTTATATTGCAATTCATCAAGAAAGATAAAGATCAAATTTTAGAAGAATTTTATGGTCAAGAAACTGTTTATGAATTCAAGAATTTAGATCCGACTGAATATTATTTTAGAGTTTTGGTTGATGAAAATGAAAACAAAAAATGGGATAGTGGTAATTTTTTAGAAGGAATTCAGCCAGAACCTGTTTATTTATATCCAGCAACAATTACTATTAGAAAAATGTGGGATGCAAATGAAACCTGGATTTTGGGTCAAGAACCAAAGCCAGAAGAAACCAAAAATGCAACGGATAAAACAATTCCTAATTTGCGGGAGGAGCGAGGTAAATAAAAGGAGAAATCGGAATGTTTCTTAGAATAAAATAAACGATAAGAAAAATCACAAAAAAAGTTGCAGTCTTGGGTGCTATATGAAAAGCATTCAAGACTTTTTTATTGCCCAAAATTATGCCTTCTATGATGAGGTAATAAACATATAAAACAAAAGGAATAAAAAAAGGTAACAATAAATTGTGACGTAAAGATTTTAGAACTTCGCCATGCAATAAAAATGCAAATGCACGCTGTCCACCGCAACCAGGACACCAAAAACCAGTTGCTAAATGAAAAACGCATTGGATAGAAAACGAATTGTGGTCATGATAAAAATGGAAATAATGATAAGCAATTCCAAACGGAATAATCAAAGCCAAAACATAAACCACGATTCGTTTCATTCAAAAACTTTTATTGTCCAGAAGCTTCTAAAATTTCTTGATATTTTTCCATATAAATGTCAGAACCACCAGTTGCAAATGTTACAATACTATAAATTAGTCCAAGAATACCTAAACCTAAAGCAACATAAGCGAGAATTTTAGCATTTTTAGCTGCTTTTTCAGCGCCAATATAATCACCAGTTCCGTATTTAGAATCTACTTGAACAGAGAAAATAATTGCGATAATACCAGCAATTAAACCAGGACAACAACAAGGAGAACAAATCCCGATTACTGTGCCTACAATTGCTAAGACAAGATTGTTGTTTGGTTTTGAGGGTAAATTTTCGAACGAATTGTAATTCGATTGATTATAATCTTCATTCGGTTGATTGAGTACTTCCATATGTGTTTTATTTGAAAAACAAAATAAGTAAAAAAGGTTAAATTTTATATAAATAATTTGTTATTAATTTATATAAATACCAAAAAACCAAGTCCAACTGATTAGAATGATTTGCATTGGAATACGCTCTTTGTATAAATAACTCATGCCAGGTCCAGAAAAATCAGCTTTAAAAAGATTTACTTTCTTTCTTGATGAATTGATATTTGCAATAAATATAATGACAAAGAAAATAATTAATAAAATAGCAGTTAATTGCCTAATAGATGGAATCATTAAACCAATTGCAGAAATAATTTCTAGAATACCTGTAAAATAAACTAAAAATAATTTTGCAGGGAAAATATCTGGTATCATCATAGTCATTCCTTTTTGAAATTTAAAATGAGCTAATCCTACAAAAAACATAAAAAGTGCTAATCCAAAATTTCCTGCGAAAACATAGTTCCATTCGTCATTTATAATTCTTGTTAAAACAAGTGAAATAACAAAACCGATTAGAATAATAGACAATAATTTCATCTTTCTAAGTTAGTGATTTTTACTGAAAAAGCTTTCTGTAAATATCCTCTACTTTTGCCACTCTAATGATTCTTATTTGGTGATCGCTGTCTTTTATTTTATTGTATTTTGAGACAAATATGGCGTCAAAACCTAACTTTTCTGCTTCTGTAATACGTTGTTCTACTCTGTTTACAGCTCTTATTTCTCCACTCAAACCAATTTCTCCTGCAAAACAACAATTATCAGGGACGCTGATATCTTCGTTTGAGGATAGAATTGAGGCTACAATCGCCAAGTCCAAAGCAGGATCATCTACTCGAATTCCTCCAGTGATATTTAAAAAAACATCTTTTTGATTCAATCGGAAACCTGCTCTTTTTTCTAAAACAGCCAAAAGCATATTCAATCTTTTCAAATCAAAACCAGTCGTAGAGCGTTGTGGTGTTCCATAAACTGCTGTACTAACCAAGGCTTGAACTTCGATTAACATTGGACGAACGCCTTCTAAAGTTGCAGCAATTGCATTTCCGCTTAAAGACTCATCTTTTTTTGATATTAATATTTCTGACGGATTCACAACTTCTCGTAAACCGCTGCCTTGCATTTCATAAATTCCGATTTCTGCAGTAGAACCAAAACGATTTTTATTTGCTCTGAGAATTCGATAAATGTGATTTCTATCGCCTTCGAATTGCAAAACTACATCGACCATGTGTTCTAAAATTTTAGGTCCAGCAATCACACCTTCTTTGGTAATATGACCAATTAAAATTACTGGTGTATTGGTTTCTTTTGCGTATTGTATTAGTTCTGATGTTGTTTCTCTAATCTGAGAAATACTGCCTGGTGAAGATTCTACGTAAGAAGTTTGTAAAGTTTGGACTGAATCTACAATAATTAATTGTGGTTGAATTTCTTTGGCATGAGCGAAAATCTTTTGCGTATTGGTTTCGGGTAAAACATAACATTCGTTAGATTCTATACCAATTCTTTCTGCTCGTAATTTTACTTGATTGACACTTTCTTCGCCAGAAACATATAATATTTTTATGGTATCTAATTTCAATGCAACTTGAAGCATTAAAGTCGATTTTCCAACGCCAGGTTCACCGCCAACCAAAACGACAGAACCAGGAACAATTCCGCCACCTAAAACACGATCTAATTCTAAGTTTTTTGTACTAATTCTTGTTTCTCCTAAAGGACTAACTTCTCTAATATTCAGAACAGATTGATTGGTTTTGTTTTGTGGATCTTTCCAAGCTTTTTTCTCATTTCCTTTGTCAATAACTTCTTCGACAATGGTATTCCATTCGCCACAATTTTTACATTGTCCCATCCATTGTGAAGATTGTGAACCACAATTTTGACACAGAAAAGTTGTTTTGATTTTTGCCATAAGAAAGATTTTCGTCAAAAATACAAGATAATGACGACAACTAATGGCGCGATTTTAAGAAATCAAGAATATTTAAGAAACAGGAACAATTTGCTCAACTTTATCGTGGCATTCATCTAGAGCATTTTTCTCTGCTTTTCCTGCTTTCCAATGAGAAACACAATAGAATTCATCTTTTTTCCATTCTAAATCATCTTTGAAAAAAGAGCGAATGCTTTTTACCGTATTTGATTCTGAGGCAACATAAGCAAAACGAGATCCTTCTTTCTTTTTAGGAAATTGAGTTTGTTTGATGTGCTTGTATAAATCTTTGTTTCTACCAATTGCAGAATTTATAATCCAATTAATTTCTAAAGAAGTATTGATGATGTGTTTATCTTCTTCTGTTGGAATTTCTATGAACATTTTGCCTTGAGCATTTTTAGGTAAATTCTCTGCAATTACAGAAATTACAGGTAAACCTGTAAGATCAGCGGCAAGCAAATACCAATCTGATTTTGGCGCTAATTTTTTGTTTTTAGATTTCATAGAAACACCAATTGTATCGCCAATTTTAGCTTCATTTGCCCAACGAGAACCAGGTCCATTTAGTCCGTGATTGGCAATGTCAACAATTAAAGTATTATTGATTGTATCAATGTTTCGAAGTGTATAAGTTCTAGATTTTGGTTTGAATTTCTCGCTTGGAGAAATCCATTTTTTGCTTTTTTCATCAAAATCTGCAAAATGAATATCTCTAATCCCAAGTGGCGGAAAATATAATTTGCAGGTTCCACCTAATGGCATTTCTTTAAATAACTCAATTTCTTCGCTACCTAAATGAATTCTGATAAGATGTGGAGCAATAAATTCTTTCTTTTTTAAGACGAATTTTTGTTTGATGATTTTGATTTTTTCTGCCATAATTTGTTAGAAACGAGGCAAATCTAATCAAAACTTTTATTTAGACAAAATATAGATTAGTTAAAAAAATACTTAAAAATACAGATTAAAACTTCATTCTAAATCATCAGAAAATAATTTTTTCCATTTGGTAATCGAGTTTCTACTTACGCCAAAATGTTTTGCTAATTCTATGTTGCTGATTTTTTTATCTTTTTGATAATTAAGCATTTCTATAATGACATCTTTAGAGTAAGATACATGATTTTTAGAAGTTGAATCTAAAGATTGATCGAAAATTAATTGATTCAATTTCAGAACTTCTAAACTTGTTAATTCGGATTTATCTAAAAATTCTGTACAAATTGATTTTTTTTCTGGGAACTTCTGATCGATTATATCCTGAAATATTTTGATGTAATTAGGTTTTTGGTTGGCTTTTGTAGTTAATACTTTTCTAGCCATTTGTATAAAGTTGCTTTCGGAATGTTGTATTCTGTGATAACTTCCTGTTTTGTTTTGACGTTATTTCTTATCTGTTCTAAGATAAAATTAATAATTTCTTTGGTGTACACATTTTTATGAAAATGTGGTAAAGCATTGCTCTTGTTTTGTTTGTTAGAAGTTGGTGGAGAGTAGAGAATAAGGTGGTGCGAATAGATTCTAAAAAAATCATACTTCAAAAGTTTACTCCATCTCAACAATACTTCTGCATTCAAACTTTTCTCGGTGAACATCAACTCAACTTCTGTTGGAGTTGCTTGTAAAAAGTTACAAATGCGAGATAATTCTATCTCGCATTCGTTGACTCTTTTTTTTATTAATTCGCCGATATGTATATCTTTAAAATTCATAAAAAATTATTTCCAATAATTCCAGACTTTTCCGTCAAATACAGCTAAAGATTTACTTTCTGTATCGTAACAGATCATCCCAGGATAAGGACTTTTAACAGTTAAATGTGGATCGGCAATTCTAGGTAAAATCATGGCTTGGTTTTCTGATTCTAAAACTAAAATACCTTTCGCGTTTGTTTTTTCTTTTCCGATGATAACACCTTTTCCTAAATCTTCTGAAGGATTAGTTTCGATAGTTTGATCATCGCCTTCGTCAGATAAATCAACCCAATTGTTGTTTTCATACATTTTGACTTTTTTAGTTGTACGATCAAACAAAAGAGTTCCATTATTAGACGCATCAAGATTTTTTGGTAATTCTGATACTGCAGAAAGAATCAACCCATTGGTGTTGGTATCGACATTATTAAAATCTAAAATTGTAGATTCACTTTCTGCGGTCTCTTTGCCAATAGATACTTGTGCAAATGTTGTGATGCTAAAACAAAGCATCAAAAAACTTATGGTTATTTTTTTCATGATGATTAAAATTTTGAGATTATTCGTTACAACTTTTCTCGATGCAATGCCATTCTGTACCATTGTAAAGTTTGACACATTGATCTGTTGTGTTGTAAATTAACATTCCGGCAATTGGTTCTGTGATTAGATCATCACGCTCAATTCTTGTTAAGACAAAACCTTGATTTTTAGATTCTAAGGTTAAAAATCCGTTCGGAATATTTGTTGGCCAATTCTCTAGTTTTGTTTGATGAGTAGAAATCCCAACATTTGTAAACGAATCTGCAGCTTCTGTATTTGGTTCTTTAACACAAATAGAAGAATTACAATTTGGATCTTGCACGTTAGCGTCTCTTGATGTTCCGATGTTTTGTAGTGTAATACCATCGATAACACCATTAGCATCAACAGCTCCTTTTAATGTTCCGTTAGGATTAATAGATGATTTGTTGAACGAACCAGAGCCTTCTATCGCATCAAAACAAGCATCACCATCCGAATCTAAATCTCTAAAATCTGGAATACTATCTTGATCTGTGTCTTGAGGGATTAGTGCTTCGCCTGTTATTTCATATTTTGCTCCGTAGAATTTAATATTACCATTACCTTTAACTTCCATAGATATAGATTTAGTAAGTTCTGTAATTACAACAGAAATTATTTCTCTAGATTCTGAAGTTACAGGATATTGTACACCTCTAATTGTTATCTCTGGATTTCCCCAATTGTATTCCTTTGCAAAGTAAAAATTTACTGTAGCTCCTGCTGGAATTTCAGAGTCAAATGTAATTGTTGGAGTACTTGTATTGCTTAATACGGCAAAATCATCTCCGGGTTCTCCATAAGCATTAGTTCCATTCCCAATTTGCCAATCTTGTGGTGCAGAAATATTACTTACATAAGTGTTTGATAATGCTATAAAAGGATCAAAAGTATCATGAACACCGTTGCTATTTGCATCTACAAATTTATCTTTGTCAATTCTTCCTGTAGTCCAATCAAAAAGAGATTCATCGCCACCAGCTTCTATAAAATCTGGAATACCATCATTATCAGAATCTAAATCTAAATAATCAGGAATGCCATCACCATCTGTGTCTACAGAATTTTCTGGATTAATAGGATCATAACCTTCATTGATGTCTAAAATACCGTCATTGTCTTTATCTAAATCACAAACATCAGGAATTCCATCACCATCTGTGTCAGTATTATCTGTACTTTGGTTAAAGGTAACTGCAACTTGCTGTTTGATTGATGATAAACCAAAGAAATCATTTCCTGTTCTATTATCTGTAATACGATAAAAAATTGGATAAGCTTCACCATCAAAACCACTATCAGGTGTAAAAGTTAATTGCCCTATAGTTGGGTTATATTCCCAAGTACCTTCACCATAAGCATAATAAGTATTACCAGGTAATTCGACTTCATAATTATCAAACAGAGTTACTTTTACATTGTCTTTAGTTGCAGGAGTTCCATCTCCTAAAGTATCGTTACTTAGAATATCAAACGTAATAGGTAAAGGATTGGTAGCACAACCTTCTATTACTGGATGTTCACCTTCTGTTGTTGGGGTTCCTATATAGGTATAATAAACTGTTGCACGAGTTGCAACTCCTGTTTGGTTAGTTGTACCCGAAAGATTATCAGAACCCGGAGCGTAATCTTGATGAGTATTGCCCGAAAGTGAATAAGTAAGATCTTGAATAGTGTACGTTACAGGTGTAGGATTTGATTTGAAATTTGTAATTGGAGTAAATGTTAACATCCCAGAATCATAAGACCAAGTTCCTTCTCCTGGTACAATGTGAGATTTTTTATTCTTTATACCAAAAAGGTTAAATTCTACATTAGCAGGGCTTGGAGTACTACCATTAACCAATTGATCGTTTGTTAATACATTGTACGAAATCGAGCTACCAATTGTGTGATTATTAGAATGATCGTCAACTGCTTTAGGTTCTGCTGTTGGGATACAATTAATTGTTAAAGCATCAGTACCAGAATAAGAAGCTAATTCTTCGAAAATGATGTCATCAATTACAAAATCATTACCACTATCCGCAGCTCTCTCATTTACCAAAGAGATATAATATTTCATATCTGTTGTTGAGTTACTACAATTATCAGGGATTTTAAAAACAGCTTCATAATTCTTCCAAGAATTTCCAACTAAATCAATTTCTTTTTTGCCTAATATGGTATTTCCAGAACCACTTAAAATTTCAAAAGAAACTTTAGGATCTGCTGTTTGTACATAAGCATTAAATGATATTTTATAATATTTTCCTGGAACAATATCAATGGTGGATTTTCTTTTGTAAAAAGTAGAAAGTGTTGTTCCTGCATTTACAAACATTACTGCACCTTCAGCACCATTATGAATATTATTTATACTCCAATCAAATAATTTATTACCATTAGGAAAAGAAGTATATAATGCTAAAGGATTTACAATCGCATAATAATTATTATCAACTGATTTTGCATCGTCAATCTCGTTTTTTGTTGTGTAAGGATTATTCACTGTATTTGGATCAGCAAATATGAAATATCCTAAACCATCTGGAACATAATTCGAAAATAAACGTGTAGTCGAATCACCAAATGTTTCTTTAAAAATTACAGACTGCGCCTGTGTTTTTTCTACGTAAGTAGTGAATCCTATAAGGATTAATATATAATTTAAAATTTTTCTCATTTCTATTTTATTATTCATTAAATAGATCTGAAGTTGGAAGGGTTTTTAGGGTTTGAGTTTACATTTGGTGGCGGACGAGAAAAATAGTTAACTACAATTATTTGGTTAATAATGATCGATGGATAATTATTAAATTTTAACTGTCTAACTTGCTTTTGTGTTTCTTTAAATCCTAAAAAGAACGAAGGAGTTATTGTTAAGTGGTGATCAGAAGAGTTCGGTAAAACATTAAAGTTATTACTTTTATGTTTCTTAACGTCTGACGTATTTCCTTTCTCAAAACAACAATTATTTTTAGGTTTCTTGTGTTCTTCATCAACTAGATGTTGATCGATGATTTTATCTAGTTTTCTAAGTTCTCGTTTAGGCTTTTTCTTTTTTTCTGAGCTTTTCTTTTGACTAAAAGTTTCTTTTGTAGAAGTTTTAATTTCAGTAGAAATAGTTGCTTTAGAAAGGAAATTTGTTTTTGTTCCTTTGACTACAAAAACTTTCACAATTTCTTGTTTTTGTACAATAGAATCCTTCGTCTCTAATTCATTTCCCTTTACAAAAGAAAATGAATGAAACAGAAGTAAATTCAATAGAAATATTAAAGAATATCGAATGTTATGTAAACCACCACATAAAACATTAGATTTCTTTACAAAACCTGTGTACAAAACAATTTTTTTATTAGACAATTTTGTCTAATTGACCTAACCGAGCGCAAAAGAATAACAAATTAATCGATTAACCAAAAGTTTAACATTGATAGATTTTAGTTACTGAAATATATCATTTTACTAGGTTTTTAATCGGAAATATTGCACTAATAAATTTTTAGAAATCAAAAATATTTGGAGAATTAAGAATTTTAGATTTAACTTTGTACCGATTTTATAATCAAGATGTATAACAATTAAAAAACGAAGAATAAAATGTTCAAAGATTTCACATATTCGACTTCGCCTATTGCAAAAGCTTTTGCAAAGAGCATTCTTCGTGCATCAAGAATTTAGACAATTTTATTTTATTATCTTTATATCTAAGAGCTCGAAGAAATTCTTCGGGCTTTTTTATTCTAAAAAAGTTTCCCGAAAAAGATGGTCAAGAACTTTAGAGGTTCTATCAAAATCCTTTGTGTTTAATCAAAGCGATTTTTTAATCATTAGTAATCAAATTATGGGAAATAAAATCTCTGGAAAGGACTTCATAAAATTAGGCTTTCCAAAAAATAATTCGATCAATATTGTTTTAGGACAAATTCATCGATATAGAAAAAAAGAAAAAAAACAAACAATTTTAAACGAGGCAAAAGAAGTTTTAACTCAACCAGAAAAATACATTGGACATGGGATTTGGGGTAAAGTTGCAGAAGGATTAATAAATCCGATAGAAGTTCGGTTACAAGAACTAAAAACAACTAGAGCGCCATTTTCTATTTTTGGGGAAAACGAGATAGATGAACAAGCAAAATACCAATTGTACGATGCTTTGAAATTGCCAATTTCTGTAAAAGGAGCTCTGATGCCTGATGCACATTCTGGTTACGGATTGCCAATTGGTGGTGTTTTGGCAACAGAAAATGCTGTAATTCCGTACGGTGTTGGGGTTGATATTGGTTGCAGAATGAGTTTATCTGTTTTTGATTTGCCAGCAGGTTTTATCAAAGGAAAATCACATCAATTAATACAAATTTTGAAAGATCAAACAAAATTTGGAATGTATGAAACGCATCAGAATAAATCAGATCATGAATTGTTCGATCATTCATTATTCAATGAAATTCCGATTTTGAAAAGTCTAAAAACAAAAGCATATCAACAATTAGGAACTTCTGGTGGTGGAAATCATTTTGTAGAATTCGGAATTGTAAAATTAGATAAGGTAAAAGCCGAATGGAATTTAATTCCGGGAGAATATTTAGCAGTTTTATCGCATAGCGGATCGCGAGGTTTGGGTGCGAATATAGCGAAACATTATACGTATTTAGCAACTAAACAATGTCCGTTACCTAAACAAGTTCAGCATTTGGCTTGGTTAGATTTGGATACGCATGACGGACAAGAATATTGGTTGGCAATGAATTTGGCTGGTGAATATGCGAAAGCTTGTCATGATGATATTCATCGGAGAATTGCTAAATCATTAGGCAAAAGAGTGGTTTTTAATATAGAAAATCATCACAATTTTGCTTGGAAAGAATTGGTCGATGGACAAGAAAGAATTGTGCATAGAAAAGGAGCAACGCCAGCAGCTAAAGGAGTTTTAGGAATTATTCCTGGTTCGATGACAGCTGATGGATATATTGTAGAAGGTTTAGGAAACGAACTGAGTATTAATTCTGCTTCGCATGGCGCTGGAAGAAAAATGTCTCGAGCTAAATGTAAATCGACGATTACCAAAAGTTTTATGAATGCGCAAGTAAAAGATGCAAATATAGAATTGATTGGAGGAAGTGTGGATGAAGCGCCATTTGCGTATAAAAACATCAAAACTGTAATGAATTTGCAAACTGAACTGGTGAAAGTTTTAGGAACATTTTCACCGAAAATTGTACGAATGGATAAATAGTTTGGTATGAAAAAATTGATTCAATTAACGTCTGGACGTGGACCAGCAGAGTGCAATTACGTTGTAACAAATGTTTTTAAAAAATTAATGGAATTTTGTGAATATCATCAATTAAAAAATCAAGTTATAGAAAGGGAAATTGATACTGATTTTCGTTTAATTATTTCTGTAATATTAGAGATTGAAGGTGAAAATTTAGATGAACTTTTAAAATCTTGGATTGGAACAATTCTCTGGGTTGGTAAAAGTCCTTTCAGGAAATTTCATCAAAGAAAGAATTGGTTTGTTGGTTGTTTTGAGTTAGAATTTCCGAAAGAAAATATCATCAATACAAAAGAAATTGTTTATCAAAGCATGCGAAGTTCTGGGAATGGAGGTCAGAATGTAAACAAAGTGAATTCTGCTGTTCGTGCGACTCATCAACCAACAGGAATTTCTGTGGTTTCTATGGATTCTCGTTCGCAACATCAGAACAAAAAAATTGCAACATTGAGATTGTATTTGAAATTACAAGAAAAAAATATGCAGAATACAAAAATGTTGATGAAAGAACAATGGGAAAATCAAACCTCGATAAACAGAGGAAATCCAGTGAAAATTTTTAGAGGCGAAAAATTTGTGTAATGAGAAAAGCTCCAAATTTGGAGCTTTTCTTTTTTTATGATTAATCTAACATTCTTCCATCGTAAGTAAAACTTAAATTAATGGTATAATCAATAGGTTTGCCATTTGAAAAAGCAGGTTTAAATTTCTTTCCTTTAGACTCGTAATATTTAGATAACTTGTTTATTTGCTTCAAAAAATTAACTGCTGCATTTGTGTTGCTATCAGGTGTGTAACTATAATCTTTTACCTTTCCTTCTTTTGAAATTGTAAAAACTAACGAGACTTTTTTATTGTCTATATTATCTGTCCAATATTGTTCTAAATTGGTTCCTAAATTATCAGTTAACTCATATCTCAATTTTGTATAAAAACAATCTTTTAATTCGTCATTATCCTTTTTCTTTTCACATCCTGGATATGTTGGGTATCTAAAACTCACTTGTGCATTTACTAGCATAGAGAATAATAGTAGAAAAGATTGAATTAGTAGTTTTTTCATTGTCTAATTAAAATTCTTCTGTTTTTTAGTTAATAAGTCATTCTTATTGAACAATTATTTTTTTATTTTCTTTATTTAAACCGTTATCAATATGTACAAAGTAAATTCCTTTTGATAAACCTATTGTAGATATTTTTTCGTTTGGTTTAGAAGTTGTTTGACTAATTTTTCGACCATTTGTATCAAAAATAGTAACAACTAATTCTTCATTGCTATTGGATTTAATATAGAAATGATTAGTGACAGGATTTGGATAAATAGTGAATTTAGATTTAACATTTATTTCCTGTGAAACATCTTGGTTATTGAGATAAACATCGGATAATTCTACGGTATATAATTCTTGTCCATATAATCCATTGTGTTTGGACATATACATAGTCTTGTCTATAATTACATATTCAGTTATACCCTGTCCGTCAATTCCATTAAAGTTTAATTTATAATTGGTTAAACCTTGGTTGTTGATTACACTTAATTGAAAATAGTTATCAACTTCTTTATAATTAATAAAATAAATATTATGTTCATCTTTCCTAGGTTCATTTTCATGAAGATAAAAGTCAAAAAATGGTTCTAATTTATTGTTTTTTAAGGTATATAATTGTCCTATATGATAAGGTAAAAGATATGCAGTATTATCAATAATTCCTACCAATTTTAGATTTGCAGATATATCATTATCTACTAAAACTCTATTATATTGATCATTTAAGTAATAAAGTGAGTTGTTTTCGGTGAAATATATCTTATTTTCAAATTCAAAAAAATTAATAAGTGGATATGAATATATAACAAATATATTTTCTTGTGTTATTGGATCAAAAATATGATATGTTGATTTATAAGAATTTGAATCATTTTTTTTCTCTAAAATTAAGTAGTTTTTGAATTTACCAATTATGTTAAAACTTTCTCCAATATTTCCCTCGTAAACTTTTTTTGTTCCCTCAATAGTTCCATCTGTTTCATACAAAGTTGATAAAGAAGAAAAATTATTTACTGAGGAATTTGCAGTAAAATAAAATTTATTATTTAAGAGACCATTTTCTGAGAAACCATTTAAAGAAGTTTTTTCATAGTCCTCTACAATTTCTTTTAACATAAAAGTACCAGTTAAAGTACCATCTGTTACCCAAGGGTTATCATTATTTAAGATACTTCCGATAAAAATTAGTTTATCATTTAGTTTAACTGCATTAGACGTGTAGAAACTTAAAAAGTTGTCATCATTTACTCTTTTATTATATACAAAAGTTCCTTCAGGTGTGCCATTAGAAAATCCCATTTCAAAGTTAGTGGTACTAAAAACTATTTTTTCATTTCCAAAGTTGTAAATCATGTCAGGAAATACTCCTTTGATCAGTTCTTGATTTTGATCTAAAACGAATTCTGTTGATCCATTTTTTGGATTAAACTCATGCAGGATATTATCATTAGCAAAAAATAAGACTTTATCTTTTACTTTTTGGAAACCCATAGGGTGACTACCTCCAGTTGAATTGTAGTTAAAAACAACTTCTTTTGTGTTGTTTTGCTTGTTATAGGTAAATAGTTCTGTATCGTTAAAATTATCCCAACTTACAAAATATAGATTGTCATTATAAATGAAGGGAGAATGAAAAATATTTATTAACCCAACAAATGGAGTGTTGTTGGCTAATTGTTCTGTTACTTTGGTTTCGAAATTGTAATGATAAATATTTTCAGAGTCACTAAAAAACAATTTGTCATCGTAAACAATTGTGTTATAAATGTAGTCTGTGTGATAATCTATGGGATTTAAAATGAGATCTGATATTTTATAATTTTTAATTTCTAAATTATCGTCATAGATAGAGAAGTAAAATTCATCCGAATATTCGAATACATTAAAAACTTGTTTTATAGGTTGGTCAAATATTTTTTTGAATGTTTTGTTATTTAAGTCAAGAACAAAAAGATTTGCATTTTTGTTTACAAATTCATCACTATTAGTATAGAAGTATATTTTATCGTTTAAAGCATAATAATTCATTTGATCTCCAATTCTATCATCAGAATTTTCTAAACTAGCTATTTTTTCTGTTGTAAAATCGTCATTTAGAACAAATAAATCTTGTGGTGTTTCTGAGTAATTATCTTTAAAAAAATAAATTTTATTTTCATAAACAAAATTAGGTGAGGGAATTATGAAATCATATTCATTTATTTCCTCATTTTCTGTATTGTATGTGTAAGATTTACCAAAATAGGTGAAATATAATAAGTCGTTAAGCTTTGTTATAATTTTAATATTATTTAAACTTGATTCTAACTCAATTATTTTTTTTGTTCCATTATTTGTTCCATCAGAAACAAATAATGTATAAATTGACAGGTTTTGAGATTTATGTTCTGTTGATATGAAATAGAAAGAAGAATCATCAAATTGATACAAATTAGAGATGTTATTTGTATAAAAAGAGACATCACTTTTTGGAATAGTAAAAATTATTTCTAAAGAACCATCATCATTTCCTTTTATCAATTCTATTGCCTCATCCTCTGTTCTATTGGTAAAATAAGCTTTTTGATTAAGAATTACATAATTATAGTTTTCAGAACTTAAAGCATAGTTTTCTTTCTCGTTATTGTAAGTGATGAATTTTTGAGTTTCAAAATCATATTTACCTAGATTTAATTTAAAAAATTCTTTACCAGAGAAAAATAACTGATTGTTGGATAACTTTAGATTTTTTAATTCTCCACTTCCTGTTTTACCTATGTCGTGTAAAGTAGGTTCTAATGTTGATTGTGCAAAGGTTGTTATTTGACTTAATGCAAATATTAAATAGTAAAGTTTTTTCATTGTCTAACTTAAAATTCTTCTAATATAAAAAAAAACAAATACATATTAAGTTATTTTTTAAACCTTAATGTAAACTTTATTTTTATCTAGAAGAAAGGCTAAATACCAAAAGAAGACTAAGAAAATTAGAGAATATATAAATGATCCTAATTCTGGAATTTGTAGAAAAATTTTAGCACAAATATTTTCATAAAACCAACCTAAAGGCGAAATGTACTTGATTTGATTCTGATCATCCAATCCGTTTTCTATTCTTATCAATGCTAAAATTCTTGGGAATAAACCGCTCAAAACAAAAATAAATAAAGGATTTTTACCAAAAACATCAAAAAATTTCATCAAACCATTTTTAATTTTCAATACTTCGATGAACCAAATCATTGCAGCAATGGTTAAAATAGATAATCCTGTGGTATGAATTACATACGAACTGCTCCATATTTTTTTGTTGTAAGGGAAGTCTAATTGCCAAAAATAACTAACAACTAAAGCAATTGTACCTAGAACAAATAAGCCCGAAACTAAACGATAATTAGCTTCATTGGTTTCTGGTAAGGATTTTCCAAACCATTTTATTTTGCCTTGTTTATTGATGAAATCACCAATTAAATACCCAAATAAAACTTGTGTAATTGTCGGAATTGTACTGAACAATCCTTCAGGATCAAACGGAACGCCTTCTCCTTTGTAAATATGTGCTAAACCAAGAATATCTAAATCTATTTTTGTGCCAATAAAGCCTTCTATTGAGTATGGATCTGTTCCACCTAAAAATTTGGTTAAAATCCAATAAAGAATTAAAATTAAAAATGAAATCCAGAAAACAGTTTTTTGTTTGAAATAGTAGGCGATGATAGAAGCAAAGAAGTAAGCAATTGCAATTCGTTGTAAAACACCCATAATTCTTACGCCAGATTCTTCAGAATCTTTCCATGCTTTGAAGATTAATTCGTTGTTCTCCCATTTTAGAAATGGCCACCAATTAATAAATAATCCGATCAAAAATATAAGAATTGTTCGTTTAATAACTTTTCGCCAAAAAACAAGATTTCCTTCTTTTTGTAATCTAGGAATCACGAATGCCATTGCGTTGCCAACAGCAAATAAAAAGAACGGAAAAACCAAATCTGTTGGTGTACAACCATGCCAAGATGCATGTTGTAAAGGAGAAAACATATACGACCAAGAGCCAGGATTGTTGACCAAAATCATCAACGCAACGGTTGCTCCTCTAAAAACGTCTAACGAATAATAACGAATTGGTTTCATGTGTTTAATTATAAAACTAAAATAAAAAAATCCATTCACATTGAATGGATTAATCCGATTATTATCTTAAATTGATTTTAATACCCGTGTAAATCTGTTCCTTCAGTTTCTAGAATTTCTACTTGCTTTTTCATTTTTTTCTGAATGATTTTGAAATGATGTAAATCCTCTTCCGTTAACAAAGAAATTGCTTTTCCGGTTTGGTTTGCTCGTCCAGTTCTACCAATTCTATGCACATAATCTAACGGCGAACGAGGTAATTCGTAATTCACAACATAAGGTAAACCTTCTATATGAATTCCGCGTCCAATCAAATCTGTTGCAACCAAAACTTGTATATCGCCTAACTTAAAATCTTCTAAATTATCTAAACGTGCGCCTTGCGATTTTTTACTATGAATCGCCATCGCTTTTATTTTGTTTTTCTTCAATTTATCAACCAAATTATCTGCTGTTCTTGTCGATGAAACAAAAATCAAAACCTGATCTGTTAATTGTGTTTTGATGAGGTAGCGCAAAAATGGACCTTTGGCTTCTGGTGAAACTTTGTAAGCAATTTGATCAATCGAATCTATTTTGTTTTCTTGCTTTTCGATTTCGATAACTTCTGGATTGATTTTTAGAACATTTTTAATTTCTTCTACTTTATCATTCAAGGTTGCAGAAAATAAAATGGATTGTTTTTTGGCTGGAATTAATTTTAAAATTCGATTCATTTCATCACCAAATCCTAACTGAAACATTTTATCTGCTTCATCAATTACCAAATATTGTAATTGTTCTAATGATAATGCGTTGTGATCAATTAAATCTAACAATCGACCAGGCGTTGCGACTAGAATTTCTGTTCCGTAAAGATTTTTCATCTGTGGATTAATCGACGTTCCACCAAATACAGCTTGTGTTTTTACCGTTCGTCTCAAAGCTTCTTGTAAGCCAAGAAATGTTTGTTCTATTTGTACAGCCAATTCGCGTGTTGGTACCAGAATTAAAGCTTTTATATCACGAGATTTTTCATACGATTGATGTTGGATTTTTTGCAAAAGTGGTGCAACAAAACACAAGGTTTTACCCGAACCTGTTTTGGCAATTCCCATCACATCTTTTCCTTTTAAAATAGATGGAATGGTTTGGGTTTGAATCTCAAATGGTTGATAAAAACCTAATTGACCAATTGATTTTGCAATGTGTGGAGATAATCCAAGATTTTCGAATGTCATAATATGATTTGTAAATGCAAAAATAAGCTTTCAAATCTAGATTATGATGAATACTTGCCTATAATTCTAAGGTAAAATGATCTTGATCGTTCAGAAAACCAAAATGTTGTCGTGTAGATTGTAATTCGGTTTTGTTTAATGTGAATTGCAAAATTTCTGATGATTGATTTTTTTGTGTTAAATCATTACCTAAAAAATCATAGATCTTAGAATCACCAACATATTCTAAATCATAACCGTCTGTACCAATTCTGTTTACGCCAGCAACATAAGTCATGTTTTCTATTGCACGTGCCTTGAGTAATGTGATCCAAGCCTCTCGTCTTGCTTTTGGCCAAGAAGCGTTGCATAACATCAAATCATAATGATCGGTGTTTCTGCACCAAACAGGAAATCGTAAATCGTAACAAATAATTGGTCTAATCTTCCAACCTTTGTAATAAATGGTGGTTAAGCGATCGCCTGCGGAGTAAACGTCAGCTTCTTTTCCGTAACCAAAAAGATGTTTTTTATCGTAAATATAAATAGAGCCTTCTGGTGTGACGAAATAAAATCGATTGTAAAATTTATCTCCTTCTTTGGTAGAAACGCTTCCTGCAATTGCCGAATTCAATTCCTTCGATTTTTTCATCATCCAATTAAAAGAAGATCCGAAAGGTTTTTCTGAAACCAAATTAACATTCATAGAAAATCCAGAAGAAAACATTTCTGGTAAAAGAATAATATCAGTCGAATGTTGTGTTAAAAGTTGATCTAAATAATCAAAATTTGCTTCTCGATCTTCCCAAATGACATCGTATTGGATTAATGAAATGTTTAATTCGTCAAGATTTTGAAGCATATTTTTATTTTTTTTATCGAATTTACGAAAGTTCTAGATATTTCATTATAAAATTATACGCTCTTCTATCTGCCCAAGAATGTTTTCTGTCTGATAAAGGAAATCCGCAATGTCCACCATAAGTTGGTTGTTCGAAGTAAACATAAGGTTGATTTTCGAATAATTCCGTATCGTAACATTCATCGCCAAGAAAAGGATCATTTTTAGCATTGATGACCAAACAAGGTGTTTTTATTTTTTTGATGATATTTTTTGGAGAAGCTTTCTCGTAATAATCTTCTTTATTTTTGTATTGATGCATTGGCGCTGTAAAATAATCGTCGATTTCATCAAAAGATTTTATTTCGTCTAATTTTTTCTCGTTCAGCTCGCCTGGAAATTGTTTTGCTTTCTCTTTTAATTTCGGAATCAAAGTTCGTTTGAAATTCTTAAAATAAACCACATTTGGAAACTTTTTTAAGGTGTTAGAAGACGAACTTAAAGATATTGGAACCGAAATTCCAACAGCAGCTTTTACTTTTTCTGGAATTTTAGAGTTGCCTAAATAATTCATAACTAAAGCGCCGCCCATAGAAAATCCGACCAAAAATATTTGCTGAAATCCTTGTTGTGTTGCGTAGTCAATAACAGTTTCGAGATCATCGTAAGTACCATGGTGATATAATCTTTTTAAACGATTCATTTCTCCACCACAGCTTCTATAATTCCATGCAAGAACATTAAAATCTCGCTGAAAAAAATAATCAGAACATGTATTCATGTAAGTTCTGGTTGTGTTGCCTTCTAAACCATGACAAAGAATTACAAGTTGATTTTGATGATTTTGCTTTCGCCAATCCAAATCGAGAAAATCACCATCTTCTAGTTCTATTCTTTCTCGTTCGTATTTTGGAATTGGATATTTTTTTAATTTGGCAGGAATAATGGTCGAAAGATGTGCACTTTCGAAAAAAATGTTTTTTGGGTTGTAGGTTGATTTGTTTATTAAAGGCATTTTAATAGATTTTTACATCAGTTAAATATTCTAAGTTTAGTTCTTGGTTTATGTTGTCTATGATTTTGGTTTTTCCGTATATCAGTTCGTTTCGCATTGCGGGTGAATTTATTTTCACATACAAAATGCTTTTTCTTACTTCGACTTTTTCTGTAAACTGTTCAAAAAATTTTCCCATTACTTTTTCCCAAGCCATTTCTGCTTTTGCTTCTAAAATGAGTTCATCTTTCCCAATTTGTTTAAAATAATGCTCAAAAGCCTGACCTAGTGTTTGTTGGTTCGATCTTTTTTCAAATTTTCTCATAATCTAAAAATTTTGCTTTCTGCATTTATTCTTTTCACAATCGCTTCTGTACGTTCTGGATGCGTATCTGTAATAAAAATTTGTCCAAATTTATCTTCGTTTACAAGTCGAATAAGTTGGGTTACACGTTGCTCGTCTAATTTATCAAAAATATCATCTAATAACAAGATTGGCGTTAATTTTAATGTATTTTTAATGACTTCTAATTGCGCAAGTTTTAAGGCGATTAAATAGGACTTTTGTTGACCTTGCGAACCAAATTTCTTAACAGGATGATGAAAAATGTTAAAAGCCAAATCGTCTTTATGAATACCAATAGTCGAATATTGAGCCAATCGATCTTTGCCCAAATTGTCTTTCAGTAATTGATCAAAAGGTGAATCATTCAATTGCGAAACATATTCGATACTAACATTTTCTTTCTGTTCTGATATTTCTGAATAATAATCTAAAAATGCTTCTTTAAAGGTTGCAACAAAGTTGGCTCTTTTCTCGTGAATGGCATTTCCTAAAAGAATTAATTCATTGTCATAAATTTCTAATGAAGTCGCATCGAAAGTTGAATTTGCAGCAAAATATTTGAGCAAAGCATTTCTTTGTGTCAATACTTTATTGTATCTGATAAGGTTTTGCAGATACAATTTATCGGCTTGCGAAATGATATTGTCTAAAAATTTTCGTCGAATATCACTTCCTTCATTAATCAGATCACTGTCGTAAGGTGAAATCATTACCAAAGGAAACTGTCCGATATGATCTGCTAAACGATCATATTGTTTGCCATTTTTTTTCAATTGTTTGGCTTGCCCTTTTTTTACTAAACAAAATATTTGCTCGTCGCCAATTTCTTTCTCAAAGATTCCGTCCAAAACAAAAAAATCTTGTTCAAATTGGATATTCATTGCGTCTGAATGATTAAGGTAACTTTTGCTCAAAGCCAAATAATGTACGGCATCTAAAACGTTTGTTTTTCCTTTTCCGTTTTGCCCAACAATTGCGTTAATTTTTGAAGAAAAGTCAAAATCTTTTTCTTCAAAATTTTTGAATTGTCGTGCTTTTAGTGTTTTAAGGTGCATGTTGCAAAAATACAATCTATTTAGACAGAAGAAAATTAATAAAAGATAAATCTAAACTGATTTTTTAGTTAAAAAAACAGAAATTTAAAATCAATCATTTTCAATTATTTACTGTGTTTAAGCTAAAAAAAGACAAAAATTTTTGATTTTTGATTTGGAAGTAAAATAAAATGGTCTATATTTGCACTCACAAAATAAGGAAAATTCCTCCTTAGCTCAGTTGGTTAGAGCATCTGACTGTTAATCAGAGGGTCGCTGGTTCGAGCCCAGCAGG
>Ga0160490_100141_pt1 | contig 45351 bp, 38 predicted proteins | sample DIDnMG_7_FD_108210 | JGI IMG/M metagenome (GOLD analysis project Ga0160490, IMG submission 108210) | Enriched soil microbial communities from UW Madison campus, WI, USA - DID2934_E24_Lignin MG | ecosystem: Environmental > Terrestrial > Soil > Unclassified | place: USA: Madison, Wisconsin...
CCGAGCGCAGGGCTTGCGGAGGGAGGTGACGGGCATGGATGCCCGTCAAGCGCTGGGCCCCAGGATGGGGCCTGCAGCGCGGTCCTCCCGGGAGCAAGCCCGGAGCGAGGGGACCCCGGAGCGTAGCGTAGGGGCCGGATGATGGGAGCCGACGGCTTTGGTTACTTTGGCCACGACCAAAGTAACCCGCCGGAAGGGCGGAAAGGTGACGATGCGCCACCTGCGCGAATGAATACCTACTCGGTGTGAGTGCGCACATCCAAGAAGCAAGACGCAATCGAGCAACAGCAACAGCAGCGCCGGGTGGGCACAGACAAAACCTTGCAATCCGAGTAAAGTGCCGCCCCCGCCGTTTACAGCAAAAGGATCCCTTCCATGACACACCCTTTGGATATCGCCGTCGTCGGCGCCACCGGCAGCGTCGGTGAAGCCTTGGTGCAGATCCTCGAGGAACTGGCATTCCCGGTTGCCACCCTGCACCTGCTGGCCAGCATGGAATCGGCGGGCAGCAGCGTGATGTTCGCTGGCAAGAAACTGAAGGTGCGCGAAGTCGACAGCTTCGACTTCGCCCAGGTCAAGCTGGCCTTCTTCGCCACCGGCGCCGCCGTCAGCCGCAGCTTTGCCGGCAAGGCGCTGCAGGCGGGCTGCACGGTCATCGACCTGTCCGGCGGCCTGGACGACGCCCTGGCCCTGGTGCCGGAAGCCAACGCCGAACGCCTGGCCAGCCTGTCGTTGCCAGCGCGCATTGTCAGCCCATGCTCGGCCGCAGTAGCCCTGGCCGTCGCGCTGGCGCCGCTCAAAGGCCTGTTGGACATCGAGCGGGTACAAGTGATGGCCGCGTTGGCGGTGTCGGCGCAAGGCCGTGAAGCGGTCAGCGAGCTGGCCCGGCAAACCGCCGAACTGCTCAATGCCCGCCCGCTGGAGCCGCGCTTCTTCGACCGCCAGGTGGCATTCAACCTGCTGGCCCAGGTCGGTGCTGCCGACGAGCAGGGCCATACCGCGCTGGAGCGCCGCCTGGTCAGCGAACTGCGCGTGCTGCTGGGCCTGCCTGACCTGAAGATTTCCGTGAGCTGTGTTCAAGTCCCGGTGTTTTTCGGCGATAGCTTCAGTGTGGCCGTGCAAAGCCGTCGCCCGGTAGACCTGGCAGCAGTCAACCAGGCCCTGGAGGCAGCCGACAGCATCGAACGGGTGGAAAACGATGATTATCCGACCCCGGTAGGTGACGCAGTGGGCCAAGACGTGGTCTATGTTGGACGTGTACGTCACGGTGTTGATGAAGACCAGCAACTCAACCTCTGGCTAACCACTGACAACGTGCGCAAAGGCGCCGCGCTCAATGCCGTGCAAGTGGCGCAATTGTTGATTAAACACATGCCGTAAAAGATACTGGCGAGCACTTTTGTCCTGCTCCGCATGCAGGTTTCGGGACGATTCATACAAGGGAAGAGGTCATGCTTCGAATTCGCAAACTGGTTCTGGCCATGGCTGCAGCATCCGCGCTGTCGTCTGGCATGGCGAATGCGCTGGGCCTGGGGGAGCTGACCCTGAAGTCGGCACAGAATCAGCCGCTGGACGCCGAGATCGAATTGCTCGACGTGCGCGACCTCAAAGCCGCCGAGGTGGCGCCGAGCCTGGCGCCACCGGAAGAGTTCAGCAAGGCCGGGGTGGCGTTTCCGACCTACCTCGAAGACCTGACCTTCACACCGGTAATCAACCCCAACGGCAAAAGTGTGCTGCGCGTGACTTCCAGTCAGCCGCTGCCAGGTCCGGTGGTCAAGTTCCTGGTGCAGGTGATGTGGCCGCAGGGCCGTCTGCTGCGTGACTATAGTGTGCTGCTCGACCAGGCCAAGGCGCAGGGCGACAAGCCGGCGGCAGGCAATGTCACACCGGCCATGACCGGTGCCAGCAACTACACCACCCAGCGTCGCGACACCTTGTGGCAGATTGCTGCGCGTAACACCCAGGGTGGGTCGATCCAGCAGACCATGATCGCGATCCAGGCATTGAACCCGGACGCCTTCATCGGCAACAACATCAACCAACTGAAGGTTGGCCAGGTACTGCGCCTGCCCGACCAGCAGCAGATCCAGAGCATCGCCCAGGGCGAAGCGAACCGCGAGGTGGCCGAGCAGTATGCGGCCTGGCGTGAAGGCCGTCGCCTGGGGCCGCGTGCCCGCCAGCTGGATGCCACCCGCCGTGGCGCCGCCGAAGCTGCACCGTCGCGTATCGCCCAGGGCGACAACCTGCGCCTGGTCAGCCCGGGCAAGCAGGCCGGTGCAGGCCAGGCCAAGGCGTTGAATGACGAGCTGGCCATGGCCCAGGAAAGCCTGGACACCAGCCGCCGCGACAACGAAGAACTGAAAAGCCGCATGGCCGACCTGCAGAGCCAGCTAGACAAGCTGCAGCGCCTGATCGAGCTGAAGAACAACCAGTTGGCACGCCTGGAAGGCCAGGGCGCAGACGCATCGGCTGCCGCTATCCCGGAGCAGCCCGTGGTCGATCCGGCACCTGCTGCTGCTGCTGCCGATACCGCACCCAAGCCTGTGCCGGACGCCCAGCCAGCATCCGCCAGCCAGCCGAAGGGTACGCTCGATTCGGTCCTGGGCAACCCGTGGCTTTTGGGGGTGATTGCCGGTTCCAGCATTCTGGTGCTGGCACTGCTGCTGTGGCTGCTGGCGCGCAAGCGCAAAGCCCAGCAAGAAGCCGAGAAGCACCTGCGCATGGCGCGGGCGCTGGAAGAAGAGCAGGGCGCAGGTTTCGACAGCGATACCGAGAGCTTCGACGGCGTCGAAGCCCGGGAGCCTGGCGTAACCCTGTCGCCGGCTGTGGTTGCCGCTTCGGCCGCAGCTGCCGTCGCTGCGGAAAAAGTGGCAGAACCGGTCGCTGAGGCAGAACCCGAGCCTGAGCCGCAAGCAGACCCGCACGCCGCGCTGCTGGCGCAAGTTGACCAATGCCTGGCCGAAGGCCGCCTTAATCGTGCTACCGAGCTGCTGGAGCCCGCCGTGGCCGCCGCGCCGGAGCGTGACGACCTGCGCCTGAAGCTGATGGACGTGTACGCCCGTCAGGGTGACCAGAGCGCGTTCGCTGAACAGGAGCGTCAGTTGCCGGCCAGCGAGCAGAATGTTGCCCAAGTCGCCGGCCTGAAAGAGCGTTACCCCGCCATGCTCGGCCTGGCTGCTGCCGGCCTGGGTGCGGCGGCGCTGGCTGCTGAAATGGATGAGCAGTACGTGCAAGAGTTGCTGCACGATGAGCCCGAAGCGCCGGTGGTTGCCGACGTGGTGCCTGACGAGTTGTCCGGGTTCGAGCCGCACGTGGAGGCTGAGCCAGAGGCTGTCGCGCAAGCAGAGCCTGACGCTGAGATGGACGCCTTCGATGAAGTGCCAACGCTCGATGCAACGGACCTGGCCGAGCAGGATCTGGACAGCGCCTTCGACCTGAGCCTGGGTGAAGACCTGGCCGATCAAGACCCGCTGGCCGCGTCCGTGCTGGACGAGCCGATCGCACAGGGGGGCGTACCCGACGAGCTGGTAATCGCTGAGCCTGTGCTGGATGAGCCCGTACAGGAAGAAGCTCAGCCAGAAGAACAGCCCTTTGCCGTAGATGCCGAGCTGCAAGCCGACGCCGACGCTGATTTCGAGGCCATGCTGGCTCAGGCCGAGCCTCAGCCTGCCGTGGACCTGTCTGATTTCGACCTCGACGTCAGCGAGCCGGTTGCCCCGGCTGCCCCGGAGGCGCTGGAGCAAGATCCACTGGATGTCGCATCCGAACTGGCTGCCTTCGACAGCGAGCCGGAGTTTGACCCGGTCTCCGAGTTCGACCTGCCATCGGACTTCGACTTGTCCCTGTCGCTGGAAGACGATTCGCCGGCCGCCAAGAGCTTTGCCTCGGAGCTCAATGACGTCAACGCCGAGCTGGACAAGCTGTCGCAGAGCCTCGAAACGCCATCGCTGGAGCCGCACTTCACCAGCGAAGACGCGGTGGCGCAGCCCGAGCCCGAGCCTTTGGACGACCTGGACTTCGACTTCTTCTCCGGCAGTGACGAAGTCGCCACCAAGCTCGACCTGGCCCGTGCCTATATCGACATGGGTGACAGCCAGGGCGCGCGCGACATCCTCGATGAAGTGGTCAAGGATGGCGACGACAGCCAGCGTCAGGAAGCCGAGGACATGCTCTCCCGGCTGGTCTGATGCAAGCAGGTCAGGCCTCTTGGCGGGCTGACCGCGCCCGCGAAGAGGCCCGCACATGCAGTGCGCAACCACCGGCAGCCCTACGAGGCTGCCGTTGTCGTTATAATCCCCGCCATTCCGTACACCCCACAGGTTTCATGCTCTTGGACATCATCGACACCGCTACCGCCGAATCCGCGGCCGAAGGCTACTCCCGCATCGCCCTGGGCGTGGAATACAAAGGCGCGCGCTACCGCGGCTGGCAACGTCAGGCCAGCGGCGTGCCGAGTGTCCAGCAAGCCCTGGAGCAAGCGCTGTCCAAGGTCGCCAACGAGCCGATTTCGGTGGTCTGCGCCGGGCGTACCGACGCCGGCGTTCACGGCTGCGGGCAGGTCGTGCACTTCGATACCCGTGCCGTGCGTGACGAGCGCGCCTGGACCATGGGCACCAACTTCAACCTGCCGCACGACATCAGTGTGGTCTGGTCGCGGCCAATGCCGGCCGACTTTCATGCCCGCTTCAAGGCCTGCGCCCGGCGCTACCGCTACGTCATCTACAACGACCCGATTCGCCCGGCGCACCTGGCCGAAGAAGTGACCTGGAACCACCGTCCGCTGGACGTCGATCGCATGGCCGAGGCGGCGCAGTTCCTGCTGGGTACCCACGACTTCAGCGCCTTCCGTGCCAGCCAGTGTCAGGCCAAGTCACCGATCAAGCACATCTACCACCTGCGTGTTACCCGCCATGGTCAGATGATCGTGCTGGACGTGCGGGCCACCGCCTTCCTGCACCACATGGTGCGTAACATTGCCGGTGTGCTGATGGCCATCGGCGCCGGCGAGCGTCCGGTTGCCTGGGCACGCGAGGTGCTGGAAGGGCGCAACCGCCGTGAAGGTGGGGTAACGGCCCACCCATACGGGCTATACCTGGTGCAGGTGGAGTACCCCGAAGCGTTTGCGTTGCCCAAGCGTTACATCGGCCCACACTTTTTGAGTGGTTACGAGGCGTTGGCAGACTGACGAGCGAAAAGCCATTTGCTAACATCCGCCCTTTGGCCGCAACAATCAGGGTTCTTGTTCCATGAGCAATGTTCGCAGCAAGATCTGCGGGATTACCCGCATCGAAGACGCACTGGCCGCTGCCGAAGCGGGGGCCGATGCCATCGGCTTCGTCTTCTATGCCAAGAGCCCGCGGGCGGTGGACGTGCGCCAGGCGCGGGCGATCATTGCCGAGCTGCCGCCGTTCGTGACCACGGTCGGGCTGTTCGTCAATGCCTCGCGCTGTGAGCTGAACGAGATCCTCGAAGTGGTTCCGCTGGACCTGCTACAGTTTCACGGCGATGAAACCCCGCAGGACTGTGAAGGCTACCACCGCCCCTGGATCAAAGCCCTGCGTGTGCGCCCTGGCGATGACCTGGAGGCGGCCTGTCAGCTTTACGCGGGTGCCCGCGGCATTTTGTTGGACACCTATGTGTCAGGCGTGCCAGGTGGAACCGGCGAGGCGTTCGACTGGTCATTGGTACCGGCGCGTCTTGGCAAGCCGATCATCCTCGCGGGTGGGCTGTCGGCCGATAACGTTGGCCAGGCCATTGCCCGGGTAAAGCCTTATGCGGTGGATGTCAGTGGTGGCGTCGAACAGGCCAAGGGCATCAAGGACGCGGCGAAGATCGAGGCCTTCATGCGTGCGGTGAAACAGGCTTGATGGCAGATGTGACGGCTGGCTGCGCGCCATCGTCCATAGCTTTCGCAGCCCTGCGGGCCGCTGCCAGCACCTGTGGTGGCAAACAACACATTAGCGGTGGAGTGGCGCGCTGGAAGCCCCGGCGGCCGGTCCACCATCGTTTCATAAAAGATTTTGAGCTCAAGGGCAGGGTAGGGCCGGTGACGCCGTCCCCCGCCTGCCAATACTGGAGAAAGAAAGCATGAGCAACTGGTTAGTCGACAAACTGATCCCTTCGATCATGCGTTCCGAGGTGAAAAAGAGCTCGGTGCCTGAGGGCCTGTGGCACAAGTGCCCGTCCTGCGAGGCCGTGCTGTATCGTCCGGAGCTGGAAAAGACCCTGGATGTCTGCCCCAAGTGCAATCACCACATGCGCATCGGCGCACGTGCGCGCATCGACATCTTCCTTGACGCCGAAGGCCGGGCCGAACTGGGCGCTGACCTGGAACCGGTCGACCGCCTGAAGTTCCGTGATGGCAAGAAGTACAAGGACCGCCTGACCGCTGCGCAGAAGCAGACTGGCGAAAAAGACGCGCTGATCTCCATGAGCGGCACCCTGATGGGCATGCCGATCGTGGTTAGCGCCTTCGAGTTCTCGTTCATGGGCGGCTCCATGGGTGCCATCGTCGGCGAGCGCTTCGTCCGCGCGGCCAACTATGCCCTGGAAAACCGCTGCCCAATGGTTTGCTTCTCCGCTTCGGGGGGGGCGCGCATGCAGGAAGCGCTGATCTCGCTGATGCAGATGGCCAAGACCTCTGCCGTGCTGGCGCGCCTGCGCGAAGAAGGCATCCCGTTCATCTCGGTCCTGACCGACCCGGTGTATGGCGGTGTTTCCGCCAGCCTGGCCATGCTCGGCGACGTCATCGTCGGTGAGCCGAAGGCCCTGATCGGTTTCGCCGGCCCACGCGTGATCGAGCAGACCGTACGCGAGAAGCTGCCTGAAGGCTTCCAGCGCAGTGAGTTCCTGCTGGAGCACGGTGCCATCGACCTGATCATCTCCCGTGGCGAATTGCGCCCGCGTCTGGCCCGCCTGCTGGCGCAGATGACCGGTCAGCAAACGCCGGAAGAAGCGCGTGAGGCGGCTGCCGTCGCGTGATGAAACAACGATCCCTGGGCGAATGGCTCGCCTACCTCGAGCAGTTGCACCCCTCGGCCATCGACATGGGCCTGGAGCGGTCGCAGAAGGTGCTTGCCCGCTTGGCGCTGGGCAAGCTGGCGCCGCGCGTGGTGACAGTAACCGGCACCAACGGCAAGGGTTCGACCTGCGCCTTTGTGGCGTCGTTGCTGCGTGCCCAGGGGCTCAAGGTCGGTGTGTACAGTTCGCCGCACCTGCTACGTTACAACGAGCGGGTGGTGATCGATGGCCAAGAGGCCAGCGATGAGCGCCTGTGCGAAGCCTTCGCCGCCGTCGAGGCGGCGCGGGGCGATATTTCCCTGACCTACTTCGAGATGGGGACGTTGGCCGCGTTCTGGTTGTTCTACCAGTCGCAGCTGGATGCGGTGGTGCTGGAGGTGGGCCTGGGTGGCCGCCTGGATACCGTCAACGTAGTGGATGCCGACTTCGCCCTGGTGACCAGCATCGGTGTCGACCATGTTGATTACCTGGGTGATACCCGCGAGCGGGTGGCCTTCGAGAAGGCTGGCATCTTCCGCCCGGGCAAGCCGGCCCTGTGCGGTGATCTGGATCCGCCCGGGCCGTTGCTGGACAAGGCCGCCGAACTGGCCGCGCCACTGTTCCTGCGTGGTCGGGAATTCGACCTGACCAGCGCCGAAGGCTGCTGGAGCTGGCGTGGTACTGCCGCCGATGGTGCGCAGGTCGAGCTGCGTGACCTGCCTTTGCTAGACCTGCCCATGGAAAACGCCACGCTGGCCTTGCAGGCTTACCTGCTGATGGGGCTGCCGTGGGACGCGGTGCAAGTTCGCCAGGCGTTGCTGGATACCCGTATCACTGGGCGTCTCGACCTCCGTCTGTTGAACTGGCAGGGTAAGCCGGTAGCGTTGCTGCTGGATGTCGGGCATAACCCGCATGCGGCGCAGTACCTGGCCAGGCGCCTGGCGGCCCGGCCGCTCAAGGGGCGCCGCCTCGCGGTGTTTGGCCTGCTCGCCGACAAGGATCTGGAGGGCGTTATCGCGCCGCTTCAGGGCCTCATCGACGACTGGGCGGTGGCGCCGCTGGATACCCCGCGCAGTCGCCCGGCTGCCGAACTGGCCACGTCCTTGGCGAACCTCGGTGCCGCGGTGAAGTCTTATGCCAGCGTCGACGCCGCCCTTGAAGGGCAATGTGCGCAGGCGACGGCGGATGATCAGATCCTGCTGTTCGGTTCGTTTTTCTGTGTCGCCCAGGCGCTGGAATGGCTGGAGCGGCACGCCCAGGAGGGTGGAATAGATGGCTGTGCTGGATAAAGGGATGAAACAGCGCATGGTGGGTGCGCTGGTGCTGGTGGCGCTGGCGGTTATCTTCCTGCCGATGCTGTTTACCCGCGAGGACGAGATGCGCCAGGTGCACGTCGAAGCCCCGCAGGCACCGGCCATGCCCAGCCTACCGGAAGTGAAGGTGGAGCCGGTTGCCGTGCCGGAGCCACAGGTTATTGCGCAGGAGGCGCAGCCGGCGCCGGTGGTGATCGACGAGGCCACTGCGCCGGCGAGTACGCCCAGCCAGCCAATCACCCCGTCGCCGCAGACCCAGGCGCAGGTTCAGCCGCCCAAGCCGCAGGCGCCCGCGCCCGCGCCCAAGGTGGAGGCCAAGGCTGCTGCAACACCAGCGCCTGCCGCGCCATCGAAGATCGACGCCAATGGCCTGCCCGTCAGTTGGTCGATCCAGCTGGCCAGCCTGTCCAACCGCGCCGGTGCCGAAAAGCTGCAGCAAACCCTGCGTAGCCAGGGTTACAACGCCTATATCCGTACGGCGGGTGGCATGAACCGCGTGTACGTGGGGCCGTTGATCGAGCGCGCCGAAGCCGAGCGCGTGCGTGACGCCATCAACCGTCAGAACAGCCTCAAGGGCTTTGTGGTGCGCTTCCAGCCTGAGCGCAGCTGATTCCCCGGGGCGGCTAGGCCGCCCATTCGCGGGTGAGCCCGCGCCTGCAGGTACTGCGCCGCTGCAAGGCTCAGCCAGAACCAGTTGGGGGCGGGTTTGCCTGCCAATGGCCCAACACCAATCCAGCTGACATTCCGCTTACTCCCGGCCCGCCGCTCTGGTAAAATGCGCCGCCTCAAACGTCTGCAGGCAGCACCGTGGCATTTACCTTGGTTGATTGGGCGATCATTGCGATCATCGCCGTCTCCACACTGATCAGTCTCAAGCGCGGCTTCGTCAAGGAGGCCTTGTCCTTGCTCATCTGGATCATTGCCGGTGCAGTTGCCTGGATGTTCGGCGGTTCGCTCTCGGTGTATCTTGAGAGCTATATCCAGACGCCATCGATGCGCGTCATCGCTGGCTGCGCCATTCTTTTCGTCGCCACCTTGCTGGTGGGGGCCATGGTCAACTTCCTTGTCGGTGAGCTGATCCGCGTGACCGGGCTGTCCGGCACCGATCGTTTCCTGGGCATGGCCTTCGGTGCTGCGCGCGGGGCCTTGCTGGTAGTGGTGGCCATAGGCCTGATCAGCCTGGGGCCGGTTCAACAAGACACCTGGTGGCAGGAATCACGCCTGATACCACAATTTCTCTTGGTCGCCGACTGGTCGAAAAACCTGATTCTGGGTTTCACCGGCCAATGGACGCCCAGTGGGCTGATCAGCACTCCGGCTGATCTTCCGTTCAAGGAACAGTTGCTCGGGCCGTCCAAGCCCTGAGCGCTATTCACTCAAGTTTCATCAAAGTAGGGGTTGCGTCGCATGTGTGGCATCGTCGGTATCGTCGGTAAGTCGAACGTCAATCAGGCGCTGTATGACGCGCTTACGGTCCTCCAGCACCGCGGCCAGGACGCTGCCGGTATCGTGACCAGCCATGACGGCCGGTTGTTCCTGCGCAAGGATAATGGCCTGGTGCGCGACGTGTTCCAGCAGCGCCACATGCAGCGCCTGGTAGGCAACATCGGCATCGGCCACGTGCGCTACCCGACTGCGGGCAGCTCGACCTCGGCCGAGGCCCAGCCGTTCTACGTCAACTCGCCTTACGGCATCACCCTGGCTCACAACGGCAACCTGACCAACGTCGAGCAGTTGGCCAAGGAGATCTACGAGTCCGACCTGCGCCACGTCAACACCAACTCCGACTCGGAAGTGCTGCTGAACGTGTTCGCCCATGAGCTGGCGGTGCGCGGCAAGTTGCAGCCGACCGAAGAAGACGTGTTCGCTGCGGTCTCCCATGTGCACAGCCGCTGCGTTGGCGGTTACGCCGTCGTGGCCATGATCACCGGCTACGGCATCGTCGGTTTCCGCGACCCCCACGGCATTCGCCCGGTGGTGTTCGGTCAGCGTCACACCGACGAAGGTGTGGAATACATGATCGCGTCGGAAAGCGTCGCCCTGGACGTGCTCGGCTTCACCCTGATCCGCGACCTGGCACCGGGCGAAGCGGTGTACATCACCGAAGAAGGCCAGTTGTTCACCAAGCAGTGCGCCGAATCGCCAAAGTTGCAGCCGTGCATCTTCGAGCACGTCTACCTGGCGCGCCCGGACTCGATCATCGATGGGGTCTCGGTGTACAAGGCGCGTCTGCGCATGGGTGAAAAGCTGGCCGACAAGATCATGCGCGAGCGCCCCGATCATGATATCGACGTGGTCATCCCGATCCCGGATACCAGTCGCACTGCCGCGCTGGAACTGGCCAACCGGCTGGGCGTCAAGTTCCGCGAAGGTTTTGTCAAGAACCGTTACATCGGCCGTACCTTCATCATGCCCGGTCAGGCCGCGCGCAAGAAGTCGGTGCGTCAGAAGCTCAACGCCATCGAGCTGGAGTTCCGCGGCAAGAATGTGATGCTGGTGGACGACTCGATCGTGCGCGGCACCACCTGCAAGCAGATCATCCAGATGGCCCGCGAAGCTGGCGCCAAGAATGTCTACTTCTGCTCCGCGGCCCCTGCAGTACGCTACCCCAACGTCTACGGCATCGACATGCCGAGTGTTCACGAACTGATCGCCCACAACCGCACCACCGAACAGGTGGGTGAGTTGATTGGCGCCGATTGGCTGGTCTATCAGGACCTGCCAGACCTGATCGATTCGGTCGGCGGCGGCAAGATCAAGATCGAGCAGTTCGATTGCGCGGTGTTCAACGGCGAATACGTCACTGGCGATATCGACGAAGCCTACCTCGACCGCATCGAGCAGGCCCGTAATGACCTGGCCAAGGTCAAGAACCAGGCCGTCAGCGCGATCATCGACCTTTACAACAACTGATTTTGGGAGCGACGGCATGACGGATCAATGGGATGCCGGGCGACTGGACAGTGACCTCGAGGGTGTCGGTTTCGACACCCTGGCGGTTCGCGCTGGTCAAAACCGTACCCCGGAAGGTGAGCACAGCGAAGCGCTGTTCCTGACCTCCAGCTATGTGTTCCGCACGGCAGCCGATGCTGCTGCGCGCTTTGCCGGCGAAACGCCGGGCAACGTCTATTCGCGCTACACCAACCCATCGGTGCGTGCCTTCGAGGAGCGCCTGGCGGCCATGGAAGGTGCCGAGCAGGCCGTGGGTACGTCCACCGGCATGGCGGCGATCCTGGCCGTGGTCATGTCGCTGTGCAGCGCCGGTGACCATGTGCTGGTGTCGCAGAGTGTATTCGGCTCTACCATCAGCCTGTTCGAGAAGTACTTCAAGCGCTTTGGTCTACAGGTGGACTACGTGCCACTGGTCGACCTCACCGGTTGGGAAAAGGCCATCAAGGCCAACACCAAGCTGCTGATCGTCGAATCGCCCTCCAACCCGCTGGCCGAGTTGGTCGATATCACTGCGCTCAGCGAAATCGCCCATGCTCAGGGTGCCATGCTGGTGGTGGACAACTGTTTCAGTACCCCGGCGTTGCAGCAGCCGCTGAAGCTGGGTGCCGACATTGTGTTCCACTCGGCCACCAAGTTCATCGATGGCCAGGGCCGCTGCATGGGCGGTGTGGTTGCCGGCCGTACCGAGCAAATGAAAGAGGTGGTGGGTTTCCTGCGAACCGCAGGTCCAACCCTCAGCCCGTTCAACGCCTGGATCTTCACCAAGGGCCTGGAAACGCTGCGCCTGCGTATGCGTGCACACTGCGAAAGCGCTCAGGCCCTGGCCGAATGGCTGGAGCAGCAGGACGGCGTGGAAAAGGTGCATTACGCCGGCTTGCCCAGCCACCCGCAGCACGAACTGGCCAAGCGCCAGATGAGCGGTTTTGGTGCAGTGGTCAGCTTCGAGGTCAAGGGTGGCAAAGAGGGCGCGTGGCGTTTCATCGACGCTACCCGTGTGATTTCCATCACGACCAACCTGGGTGACAGCAAAACCACCATCGCTCATCCGGCGACCACCTCACACGGTCGCCTGTCGCCGCAGGAGCGTGAAGCGGCGGGTATCCGCGACAGCCTGATCCGCGTTGCCGTGGGCCTGGAAGACGTGGCCGACCTGCAGGCTGACCTGGCGCGCGGGCTGGCGGCATTGTGATCGAAATCAGCGGCAGCACCCCGGGCCACAATGGCCGGGTAGCCTTGGTCACGGGCGCCGCCCGCGGCATCGGTCTTGGCATTGCCGCATGGCTGATCTGCGAAGGCTGGCAAGTGGTGCTGAGTGATCTGGACCGCCAGCGTGGTACCAAAGTGGCCAAGGCGTTGGGCGACAACGCCTGGTTCATCACCATGGACGTTGCCGACGAGGCCCAGGTCAGTGCCGGCGTGTCCGAAGTGCTCGGGCAGTTCGGCCGGCTGGACGCGCTGGTGTGCAATGCGGCCATTGCCAACCCGCACAGCCAGACGCTGGAAAGCCTGAGCCTGGCCCAATGGAACCGGGTGCTGGCGGTCAACCTCAGTGGCCCCATGCTGCTGGCCAAGCATTGTGCGCCGTACCTGCGTGCGCACAATGGGGCGATCGTCAACCTGACCTCTACCCGTGCTCGGCAGTCCGAACCCGACACCGAGGCTTACGCGGCAAGCAAGGGCGGCCTGGTGGCTTTGACCCATGCCCTGGCCATGAGCCTGGGCCCGGAGATTCGCGTCAATGCGGTGAGCCCGGGCTGGATCGATGCCCGTGATCCGTCGCAGCGCCGTGCCGAGCCGTTAAGCGAAGCTGACCATGCCCAGCACCCAACGGGCAGGGTAGGGACTGTGGAAGATGTCGCGGCCATGGTTGCCTGGTTGCTGTCACGCCAGGCGGCATTTGTCACCGGCCAGGAGTTTGTGGTCGATGGCGGCATGACCCGCAAGATGATCTATAGCTGAGCACCTTGTTTAAACTGCGCCGGCCTCTTCGCGGGTAAACCCGCTCCTACAACGGTTAATGTCCGACTGTAGGAGCGGGTTTACCCGCGAAGAGGCCGGCACAGGCAATAACCTCACGTTGCCTTTTTGAAAAAAATTCAATGGGGCTATTGACTTAGCTTCGCCACCTGCGTAAATTTCGCGGCCTCAGCGAAGCAAACGCAACAAGCAACATCGCGAGGGTGATTAGCTCAGCCGGGAGAGCATCTGCCTTACAAGCAGAGGGTCGGCGGTTCGATCCCGTCATCACCCACCACTTCCTGAGATGTTCCTGGAACATCGGGTTCGCAAGAAGCCGATAGCCAGAGAGGAACGCACTGCGCAGCGGTAGTTCAGTCGGTTAGAATACCGGCCTGTCACGCCGGGGGTCGCGGGTTCGAGTCCCGTCCGCTGCGCCATTTTTCAGTAACAGATGGGTGCCTGGCACCGGTCTGAAGCCACAAGGCACATGCCTTGGGCTGATCCCAGTTTCAATCGGGCGCAAGCCTGAACGATACGCAGCGGTAGTTCAGTCGGTTAGAATACCGGCCTGTCACGCCGGGGGTCGCGGGTTCGAGTCCCGTCCGCTGCGCCATCTTCGCTTCAAGGTCCCTAGAACACCTTGAAGCAAACACAAGAGAAGCGATCGTGTTATCGCTTTTTTTGTGCCTGCCCTGAGGCCATCGCGCCGGAAGGGTAGACCCAGGTTTCAATCGGGCGCAAGCCTGAATGATACGCAGCGGTAGTTCAGTCGGTTAGAATACCGGCCTGTCACGCCGGGGGTCGCGGGTTCGAGTCCCGTCCGCTGCGCCATCTTCGCTTCAAGGCCCCATGAACGCCTTGAAGCAACGTTAAAGCGACCTTCGGGTCGCTTTTTTCGTTGGTGCGCCTGGCAAGTGCTGCCTTTACCCAGATTTACACCAACCTGACAGATTCTTCACCGACCAGCGGTTCCTGTGCCTGCCTGCTGTGTTGCACAATAGGCACTTTCCCGACATACCCGGAATTCGCAATGACCAGATCTTCCGTCTTTGGTGCGCTCGGGCTGGCCCTGGTGCTGGCGGGCGTGACCGGTTGTTCCTCGAAAAAAGCGGCCGTCTACGAGCACGAGAACTTCGATGACTCGGGTACCTTCTCGCGCAGCTTTCCGGTGAGCGATGCCGGCTCTTGCGAGGCCGCCCGGCGTGCTTTGCTTAGCCAGGGGTACATCATCACCAGCAGCGGCGCCAACCAGGTAGTGGGTAACAAGAGCTTTCAGCAAAACAGCGAGAACCACCTGCAGATCAGCTTCAATGTCACCTGTGCGCCGGACGTGAGCGACGATCAGCGCTCGACCATGTTCGCCAATGCCCTCCAGGACCGCTATGCGCTGAAAAAGTCCAACACCTCCGCCAGCCTGGGCGTGGGGGTGCTGGGTTCGGTGTCGATGCCGATCGGCTCCAGTGACGACTCGATGGTCAAGGTGGCCAGTGAGACGGTGACCGCGGCGCAGTTCTATGACCGCTATTTCGCCTTGGTGGAGAGCTACCTGCCCAAGCCGAAAAAAGTGAGCAAGGCCAAGGTCGAAGAGCCAGCGCCGAAGGTTGAAAAACCGGCGGCTGACCTTGGGCTTCCGGAGCAAGCGGCGGCAAACCCGGTGGCGCCGGCCCCGGCAGCTGCGCCGTTGGTTGAAGCGACGCCTGCACCTGCGGGGGTAGCCCCGGCCAGCGAGGCGGCAGCGGCGCCGTTGGTGGATGACAGCCAGGGTTCGCAGCCTGTGGCCCCGCCGGCGGAAGCTGCACCCATTCAGGTGCAGCAGGATGCCCAGCCGGTCGAGGCCGCCGCCCCCTCCCTTTGATGGGTCGCCTGAACCGGCCTTTTCGCCGGCAGCCCGCGAAAGGGCCGGTTCAGGCTGTAAACATCCCCTGTTACAGACGCCTCGCGATAACTTCCTGAACACCTGCTACGTTTACCACTCATAAGCTTGTCATCATCCCTTCATCCCACCTGCTTAGGCTGAAGGCGATACCTACAAAGGCAAAATGAGCAAAGAGGACGCAGGGCAATGGATGAATACCAGGAAGAACTACTCGAAACCCAGGCTTACGAACTGGACACCCCGGAACCGGCCGACGACGCCACCGAACTCTAGCTCGGCTGCCGCTGGCTGCGGCGGAACTCCCCCGGCGTGAGGCCCGTCCAGCGCTTGAATGCGCGCTGGAAGGCCTCGGCCGAAGCAAACCCCAACAGATAGGCAATCTCGCCAAAGGCCAGCGCCGTGTCACGGATGTAGGTCTCGGCGAGGTCACGCCGGGTTTCGTTGAGCAGGTCGCGAAAGCGCGTGCCTTCCTCAGCGAGCTTGCGGCGCAAGGTCCAGCTTGGCAACTGCAAGTGCAGCGCCACTTCTTCCAGGTCCGGTTCACGGCCGCCATTGAGCAGCGGGCCCAGCAGGTGGGTGATGCGCTCACCCAGGCTGCGCACCCGCGTACGCTGTAGCAGCTCAGCCTCGCACAGTTGCAGCAGGTGCTGCCAGGTACTTGGGCAATGCGCTGGGTTGGCCAGTTGCAAGGTGGCGCGGGTCAGACGCAGCTGATTGCCGTCGGCAGCGAACTGCACAGGCGTGCTGCAGAGCGGTTGATAGCGCGCGGCATAGGAGGGCGCGGCAAACTCGATCTCCAGGCGTTCAGCCTGCACTGGGGTGCCGGCAAGGTCGGTCAACTGGGCCAGCCAGCCGGCCAACAGTGAGTCGACCACAAAGCGGTTGTAGTCGTTATACGGGCTGATGGAGTAGAAGCGCAGCCAGGCGCCCTGGGCATCTTCCACAAAGCGGGAATGCCCACGGTAGTTGGCCGCGTAAAGCGGCTCGAAGCGCAGCAGGGTGCGCGCCGCCTCACCCAAGGTGGGGGCCTGGGCCGCGGTGACCCCGGCCAGGCCAGCATGCGCCAGGCGGCTCAGGCGCCCCATACGCAGGCCTAGAGCAGCCTCGCCGCTCATTTCGATTGCCGCGTGGCCCAGATGCATGTAGCGGGGGATGGACAGGCGTGCGCCGGCTTCGCCCAGGCGTGTCGCGTCCAGGCCGTAGCGGCGCAGCAATGGTTCAGGGTCGTGGCCCAGCTCGCGCAGGGCTTCGCTCAAAGGCTGGACAAAACCCACCGACAGTTCGCCCAGGCGCACGCGGGGGCGGGCCATGGGCTTACAGCCACACATTCAGCAGGCGGGCACTTGGGCTGGGAGGGGCGGCAAGCAACGCTCCCGACTGGCGGGCAAAGCCCTGGCCATCGCTGCCCTGTTCCCAGAACTGCCCGCGCATGAACACGCTCATACTGCTGATGTCGGTTCCGGCCACTTCGGTCAGGCGTTGCCAAGCCGCCTGTTCACTGACTTCGCCGCGCTGCAAGGCCAGCCCGGCGCTGGCATCCTGGTGGCGATTTCCCCGCCAGGGTGCTTGCCAGCTGCCCTTGCCACTGAGAAACGCTGGGTTGGCGATCAGTTGTACGGCTTGTTCAGTCAGTTGCTGGTGGTTTTCCGGGTACCAGCTGTCACTGCCCACCAGTATCCCCAGGCGCCCGGCCGGGGTCTGCACGACCTGCAGCGGGTGCTGGCGGCCGTCGTGGACGTAGCGGCGCATTTCACTGTCGGGATATTGCTGGCGCTGGGGCTGCCCCAGTAGCGAGCCGTCACCGGCAAACACCACACTGCTGTTGAACAGCGGGCCACGGCCGGTATGCAGTACGCCTTGTTTCACATAAGGTTCGGGCAGCACGATCGAACCGGCCACCAAGGTGACGCCAAATTCCTTGGCCAGGCCGCCGAACAGCTGCTGGTAGTCTGCGGCCATCTGCTCGGCCTTCATGCGCAAGTGCGCATCGGCGCGCCAGTCGTCGCCGTCAGCGCCAAGAACCGCGAGGCCATAGCGCAGCGGGTTGCTCAGTTCCAGCCATTGTTGGGCTTCGCGGCTCTGGGTAACTTGATACAGCTCGCTCTTCTCTCCGCGCGCCCACAGCCAGGTACCGATGTGTTCCGGCAGCACGACCACCGTGCGCGGGTTCACCAGGCCTTGGGCGCGGGCTTGCTCCAGATAGGCTGCGAGCTTGCGGTGCAGGCGTTGCAAGTTCTGATAGTCGCCCGGGTACAGCAGTGGTTCGACACCGAGCAGGTTGCCGTGCTCGCCCGGGACGCCATGGTTAAGCGCCAGTTCGATGCGCAGGTCGGACAGGTAGTGGCCTTCCGGGCGCTGTTGGGTCCAGAAGCCATAGCCGCAGAGGGCGGCGATCATCACCAGCGCCAGGGCGCTTGCCAGGAGTTTTCGCATCAAGCGTGGGTATTCGCTAAAAATGGAGTGGCCATGCGGGAAATCAAGGACATGGTGCGGCCTTTTTCATCAGCATCGGAATCCTTGTTGCGCTGCCTTCTTGCAGAGTCGCGTTTGATCATACCAAAGCTACCGGGCGCTTATGAGCATTCTCTGCAGACAAGAGCGGGTGTCACGGCCGGCAAGCCAGGCGCTGACGTTCATAGTTAACTGCCTTGTCCCGTTCCGGAAGGTTGTAAGGTGCCGAACACTGGCGCTCACCCCACTTGATGGTCAGGCTGCCCTGGTCCTGTTCCAGGAGTAACAACGCCTTGCCGCTCGGGTCGGAAATTGCCAGTTGCTGGCCCGCGGCGTCCTCAACCGAGGCCCCGAACGGTATCCGTTGACCGCGCTCGTCGAACAGCTCGAACTGCACCCGACGCCCGCTCTTGCCGGTATAGCGGGCAAGCACCACGGCACCGCGGCGAGGCACCAACTGCTGGGTGGCATTGTCGATTTCGATGTCGCCCCCCAGGTCACTGGTGTCCAGGCTGATCCAGTTGACGCGATAGGGCTGGGCGCTGGGGATCACCGCATAGCCATTGCGCCCGGTCTCTACACCGCTATAGCTGCTGATCTTTGCACCCTTCACACCCGGCACTTCGGCCAGGGCGAAGGTCTCACTGAGCGACTGGCCGAGGTTGATGCCGCCCTGGTGGGCAACCACGGCGCCGGCAATGTTCAGGTTCTGCGAGTCGTAGCCGCGCCCTTGGCTATAGCCCAGGCTGATGTCGGCGACCGAAGTGCGGGTGTTCAGGTTGGCCGATGCCGAGCTGCCGCTGGTGCGGCTGTGGCCGCCCTGGATCGAGTAGAAGGTGTCGCTGGTCTCCGACAGGTAGCCGTTGATGCCGGCCTGGGTGGTGTCGTTGCCCTTCTGTGTGCTGGTGGTGACGAACGCCCGCGGTGCGCGGGCGCGGCTGCCGAGTGGGAACGATACCGACAGGTTGAGCTGGGTATCTTGCCCCGAAGGGCCTGAGTTCCCCAGCTCCTTGGTGCGGCTGACGTCCAGGTTGTAGGAGATCTCGCCCCAGTTGTTGCCGTATCCGGCGGTCAGGCTCTGCGAACCGCCGCGGTTCCAGTAGCGCTGGTCGGTGGCCGTCAGGTACAGGCTGCCGAACGCGCGGTTGCGGCCCAGGCTCTGGTTGATGGTCAGGTCGGTGCGGGTCTTGGAGTTGCTACTGCGCTTGATCGCGTTGGCGCTCAGGTCCTCGACATGCTGGGTGAGGGTACGGAAGCCCTCGGTGGAGTAGCGGTAGGCCGCGAGGGTAAAGTTGGTGTCGGTGCCGGTGAACGTCTTGGCGTAAAGCGCCCGCAAGCTGTTGCCCTGGGTGGTCTGGCCCTGGGCCTTGCTCGAGGAGTGGGTGACATCGAGCGAAAAGGCGCCCAGCAGTGTGTTCAGGCCGCTGCCCACGGCCATTGCCTTATAGTCTTGGGTGGCTTGCAGGCCAACGACGCCCGTCACGGTGTTGGTCAGGCCGTAAGCCAGCGTCGTACTGAGCATCTGCGGCGTGGCCAGGCCCTCCGTGTTGCTGTTGTAGCGTCCAGCGGACAGGCTGTACTTGACCTGACCGCCACGGACCATGAGCGGCAGACTGGAGAAGGCCTGCACGGTGACCCGCCGACGGCCGTCGGCCTCGATGATGGTGACTTCCAGGTCGCCATTGGAGCCGCTGGGGTAGATGTCGCTGATCTCGAACGGGCCGGGCGGCACGTTGGCGGTGTAGAGCACGTAGTTGTTCTGGCGAATCTCGACCCTGGCGCTGGTCTGCGCCACGCCACGCACCACAGGTGCGTAGCCGCGCTCGCTGTCGGCGCGCATGCCTTCGTCCGAAGCCAGCTTCAGGCCGCGGTAGCGCACGCTGTCGAACAGGTCGGTGTCGCTGAAAATGTCACCGGCGCTGAACTGGCCTTTGAGCGCGGTCACGTCGTGCTGCACATAGCTGCGGTTGCTCTTGAAGGTGTCCGGCTGCCCGGTGCCGCTGCTGAAGTTCGACTCGTTGCGCAAGCGCCAGCTGCCGAGGTTGATGCCGTTGCGCAGGCTCAGGTTGTTGGCGATGCGGGTCTCGGCATCGCCGGCGCTGCGGCTTGTGTTGAACTGATAGTTCACGAACGCAGCAGACACCCCTGCGTCCCACAGTTGCGGGTCGACGTAGCCACGCAGGCCGCGTTTCATGGCGACCTGCGGGATGCTGGCGGACAGGCGCAGGTGACCCGAGTCGTAGCTCAGGCTGGCCTGGTCGATCAGTGCGGCCAGGTCGTGGCAGGCCAAGGCGGTATCCAGGCGCCCCTGTGCCTTGAGCTTGTCCATGTCGATACCCAGCTGCTCGAGCAGTTCCAGGGTCAGGCAGGGCTCCACCCGCCCAGTCTGTGGGTGGCGGTTGAATTCGATGTCACGCCGGCCTACCAGCACTTCGTTGCTGTACAGGTCTACCCGGTAGTTGCCCGGCAGCACGCTGTTGGCCGACAGCAGCATTTGCAGGTCGACCGCCGATTGCGCACCCTGCAGAAAGGTGGTGTTGAAGCCCTGCAGGTGGGCGGCGTCCTGCGCCAATGCAAGGCTGGGCAGCGCGGTGCAGATGACCAATGACAGGGCGTTGAGCTTCCAGGCCGGACGAAGCGCGCCGCCACTGAACGCGTGCGCGCCTGCATCGGCTCCCTCGACGGGGTGGGGGGCGATGAACAGAGACATACCAGAAACCTATTTCATATCCCGGCACGGGCTGGGCACGGGGCGGCCGCACGCGACCAGGGCACGAGGTGGGGGCTACGATTTCACAAGGTGATGGCGGGTTCGGCAGGCTTGGCGCTACCCGGCTGGGCAGTGTTCAAACGCAAGGAATATCCATGTTGAGCGCCATAGTCGTTGATGCTCTTGAACGTCAGCGTCAACGGGCCGTCCACCTGGGAAAATACCGAGGTGAATGTCTTTTGTTCGCCAGGGGCGATCATGGTCGAATCGGCGCTGAGCACGGTTTGTTTCCCGCTTTTAAGTTCGATATCGGCCATCGACACGTGATACAGGCTGGGGTTGTTCACGGTCAGTTGTGGCTTCCCGGCGCGCTGGGTCAATTGCCAGACCAGTTGTTCGGGGGCCAGCAGGGCATTGCCGGGCAAGTTGGCCGGGCGGAAGAAAATCTTGATACGTTGGCGCACCGCCAACTGCAAAGTATTGGCCTGGGTACTGGCTTGCGGAATTTCCTGGACATTGAGCCAGACCATCGACTCGCGATCGGTCGGCAGGCCTTGGCCTTCATAGAGAATACGCAGCAGTTGTTCCTGCTTGGGCAATACTCTGGCCAACGGTGGAGTAATGGCGAACGGTGCCTGTGCGCGGTCGCCGGCATCCACCCAGGATTGCACCAGGACTTCCTGGTTGCCATTGCGCACGATGACATTGGCTTCTTTGTGCGCACCGTCGAACACGACGCGCGTAGCGCTCAGGGAGATGCTGGCAGTTGCCTGGGCGGCGACGAGCATGCCCAGCAACCCGAGAACGGGGTACAGAGAACGACGCAACATGGTTGGGTACCTTGCGGGGCGAAGAAGTGGCGAGGCTGGTCAGCCTCGCGCAGGGAGCAGCGGCGAAGTGATTACTCGTACTGCAGGATGAACGGCAGGGTGGCGTCACCACGACCGGCGGTGGCAGTGCCGGCGGCGCCCGTGGTGACGTACGCCGCAGAGAAGCTCAGGGTGGCGTCGCCGCCCTCGGCGCCAGTGCCGTGTACGTCGCTCTGGATCTTGGCAGTGGCAGCCGAGCTCAGGTCGATCAGGTTGCCATTAGGGTCGAGCAGGGCAATGCCAACGTTGGCGGCAGTGCCGGTGCCTTTGGTCAGCGCCAGGACCTTCTTGCCGGTCACCAGGCCCGAGCCGCCGCTGTTGGCATCGAAGATCATCGCCACCTTGGTGCCGAGGTTGCAGTTGACGTTGAGGTTGAAGTCCTTGCCGGTCACGCGGCCAGCCGTCGGGTTTTCGGCGGTGCCCATGTCCTTGATCGAGACGCTGCCCATGTCTACGGCGATCACGCGGTCGGCGTTGGCACCATCGACCGAGCAGGCGTCATTGTTGATCACGCCGGTGAAGGAAATCTTGCCGCTGCCGCCGTTGACTGGCCCGGTGGCCTCGACGGCCAGTGCACCGGCCGAAGCGGTCAGGAGCGAGAGGGTCAGGGCGGCCAGGGAAAATTTATTCATATTGATGTCCACATGAGAGTGAGTAAGTGCTGCAACTTAATGCACGCTCACAATAAGTCAGGTGGTTTCTCTGGCCCATCAGACGAATCTTAATGGTGGGGCAATGACGCTCGCTAGTTAATTAAAGATATGACTCGCCAGGCAATAGGCCAACAATTCCTGATCGCTGTTCACTTCAAGTTTGCGCATCGCGGAAACTTTCTGCGCACTAATGGTCTTGGTACTTCGATGTTGGCTGCGGGCGATCTCACTGACACTTTGTCCGGCAACAAACAGGCGCAGTATTTCAAATTCCTTGGGTGACAGGTTTTCCACCCGTTGATCGATGGCGGTGTTACAGGCGATCACCGACTGCCTTGCCGGTGCCGGCGCCCGGTAGGTGCTGTTGCGGGCGACGGCATTGAGGGCCTTTTCGATTTCGCCATGCAACTGGCTCTTCTGGATCACGCCGTCCACGCCCAGTTCCTGCAGCCGTGTCAGGATCAGCGGGTTGGAAATCATCGTCAGCACGAGGATGCGGACGGCGGGATAGTGACGTTTGAGGTAGTCGATCAGTTTCAGGCCGTCACCGTAGGGTGAGTCTGCCGGCATGTTGTAGTCGGAGATGACCATGTCCACGGGTTGGCGTTCGAGCAGTTCGATCAGCCCTTGCGAACAGACGGCTTCGCCGACCACGCTAAAGCGTGGGTCGCGTTCGACCAGTTCCCGGACGCCGAGCAGCACGATGGGGTGATCGTCGGCGATGATGACCTTGAGTTTTTCCATAAAAGACGACCCGTTAGCCGGTGCGGATGGGAGGGTTGTTTCCATGCGCTATCAGCGCTGAAGTTGATTCTATGCGAGGGCATCGAGTATTGCTGACAGCCTGTCCAGCACCCCCCCCAGCTTATCGGCCAGGGCTGCGTCGAGCGGCGACTCGGCCAGCGCGGTTTCCAGCGCACAGCACTGCTCGGCCAGGGGCCGGGACTGTACCGCGCCCAGGGCGCCGGCGATGCTGTGCAGGCGCTCGCCAAGACGCCGCTGGTCGCCTTGCTCAAGGGCCAGGCGCAACTGCTGCATATCCTCGCGCAGGGTGGTGATGAACAGCGCGCGCATGGCGTCGGACACTTGCACGGTATCGGTGGCTGCAGGGGAGGGAGAGGCGCTGAGGCTGTCCGCTTGCGCGCGGCTGGGTGCTTCGGCCAGTGCTGGCCGACACAGACGGACCAGATGGCTGCGCAACGCCTGCAGGCTCAACGGTTTGACCATCCAGGCATTCATGCCCACCTCGAGGCAGCGCTGGCCTTCTTCTCGCAGTGCATTGGCGGTGACGCCGATGATCGGCAACCGGGCGTCGTGCTGGCGCAGGGTCCTGGCCAGTTCGTAGCCATTCATCAATGGCATGTTTACGTCGGTCAGGACCAGGTCGAACAGGCCTGGCTGCCAGCGTTGCATGGCCTGTTCGCCGTTGGTCGCGACCACCGTGGTGCAGCCCAGCGCCTCAAGTTGCTCCTGCAGGATCGCCTGGTTGATCGGATTGTCCTCGGCCACCAGGATATGCAGGCGCAGAGCGGCGCGTTGCTGTTGCGCGGTGTTTTGGTCATCGGGCGACCCGCCCTGGCGCACGACCGCGATGAGCTGGGCGATGGCCCGCACGTCATGCAGATCCACCCGCCAGCAGCCGTCGATGAACGCGCCGGGGGCAGGGCCGTCGCTGCTGGCGCAGATCCGCTGGCCATGCCAGGTGGCAGCGTCCGGGCAGTCGAGCAGGTCTACCAGCAGGGCCTGGTGGTTGTCCTTCTCCAGGGGTGGAATCGTCAGGGTCGCGGCGATACCCAGGCGCTGCAGCCAGTCGACGCCATGCTGGGCAAGCTCCGGTATCGGCGCACGCACATACACCGGGGTCGGGTCGGGCACTGCGCTTGGGCTGTCGCTCAGCGCCCCCTGGGCCAGTGGCAGGCTGATGTTGAGGGAAAAGCTGCTGCCCAGCCCCGGCTCACTGACCACCTTGATCTGGCCACCCATCATGTCGGCCAGCCAGCCGCAGATCGGCAGGCCGAGGCCCGCACCGCCCTCGCTGGAGGCGTCGGCGACCTGGTAGAACAGCTCGAAGAGCCTGGCCTGCTGTGCCTGGGAAATGCCAATGCCGCTATCGGCAACCTGCCATTGCAGGCGCACGTGGGTGTCGTCGAGCGCCAGCACGCGGGTGCGCAGCACCACCCGGCCGGTGTCGGTGAACTTGATGGCGTTGCTCAGCAGGTTGTTGAGGATCTGGCGGATGCGTATCGGATCACCCACCACCTGCGCCGGCAGGCGGGCGTCATGGCAGGCATAGAGCAACAGGCCCTTGCGCTCGGCGAAGGCGCGATAGGTGCGCACGGTGTCCTCGAGCATGTCCAGCGGGCAGAACGGCACGGGTTCGAGCGCCATCTGCCCGGATTCGATCTTGGTCACGTCGAGCACGTCACTGATCAGCTGGAACAGGGTTGCCGAGGAGCGCTGGATAGTGTGCAGGTAGCCTTGCTGGCGTGCATCCAGGTGCGTCAGGCCAAGCAGCTCGAGGGTGCCCAGCACGCCGTACAACGGGGTACGGATCTCGTGGCTCATGGTGGCCAGGAACAGGGTCTTGGCGGTGTTGGCGGCGTCGGCGGCGCGCCGGGCTTCGTCGAGCGCCTGGGCGTCCTCGACATGGCGGGTGACGTCGTTGAATGCGTAAAGGCGCACGTCTTCGCCGTGGTAGCGGGTCGACACGAAACCGACCTGCAGGTGGCGGCCTTCGACCTGCAGGTAGTGCTCGCCACTGCGGGTGTGGCCCACTGCCGAGGCGAGGGTACTGACCAGCTCGCGGGTGCCCTGCCATTGCTGCGCCCGCTGGTTCTCCAGCAGCACCTCGTTGTCGGCGCTGCGGACCACGCACAGGCCGGTCGGGGCGGTGTCGATGACCACCCGGCTGAAGGCCTCGCTCTCGGTGATGATCTCGTGGGCCGCGCGCGCAGGCAGGATGACCTGGCGCTGATACCAGCGGATGGCCACCCGGCCCAGCCCGATGAGGACCAGGAATGTGGCGGCGATGCCGACCAGCGACCAGAACGCGTAACGGAAGAAGTGCCGGTAGGTCACGGTGTAGATCGCACTCCAGCCACCGTTGGCCTGTTCGTGGAGACGGAATACCAGGCCTTCGGGCTTGATGTTGAGGCCTTCATGCACCCCCTTCAGGGGCGCGGGCGCGCCGATCAGCACCTCGCCGGCTGGGGTGATGAGGTTAAAGTGGTCATACACGGTCCAGTCCATGATGCGTTCGAAATCATCGATCTGGGCCAGGTCCACCAGCGACGCCACTTGCGTGGCTTGGCCCTCTGCCTTGCCCGAGCGCAGGGGGACGTTGGCGTAGGCCAGCACGCGTGGCGGGGAGGCCTGGTCCGGCTGCTCGACATAGCTGCGCCAGACGATCCTGCTGCCTGGGCCCCAGTCCTTGTCCTGAGGCTGGCGCACAATGACCTGCCTGATCACATCGATGAACGGTTCATTCTCCAGCTTGCCCCGCCCGCGTCCTGCGGCGGGAACCGTGATGTCGTAACGGGCATCCGGCGAGAACAGGAACACCTGTGGCGAACGGTACGGAGAGGCCGACCAGAACATGCTGTAGAAGCTGGCCAGGTTCGCCCCCAGGGTGAAGATGTCCGATACTTCGCGGTCAGCCAGGTTGCGTGGGTCGAATTTGAGGCTGAACGGCATGGAAAATGGAAAGATCTGGCCCTTGTAGATGTCCGGCCCTTCCTCGGGCATGGGTGCCAGCGCCGGCTCGAGCGCACGTGGGTAGTCGAGCAACTCCCCCTTGGCGCTGCGTTGCACGAGGGCCTCAAGGAAGGTTTCCTGCTCTTGGACATTCTCCATCAGCCGGGCGAAGTGGATGCTGACCGTGTCGCTGTGTTCGTCGATCAGGCGCTCGAGCGACCAGAGACTGAAGCCGGCCAGCAGCAGCGCCAGGCCCAGCAGGACGGTCATGCCTTTGTTCAGGCGCAGAGAGCTGCGGGCCAGGTTTTCCAGCAGGGCGTTGTACTGTTTCATGCAAGGGTCCGCAAGGGCGTGGGGGCATCGATACCCAACGAATATTACCTTTGATGCCCGGCCGGCGCTGAGAGTTACAGCCGGTCAGTAGGCTGACGGGGGACCGTCGTTGTGCAGCAGGCGCTGGAATTGTTCCGCCGACACGGCATGGGAGATCAAAAAGCCCTGCACCTGGTTGCAGTCGACCTTGCGCAGCATTTCGAGCTCCTGAGGCGTCTCGACCCCTTCGGCGACCACGGTGAGCCCGAGCTTGCGACCCAGGGCAACGATGCTGGCCAAGGCCGAGGCCAGGCTCTCGCTTTCATCGCAACGCTGCACCAGCGCCCGGTCTATCTTCAGTTCGGTGAAGGGCGTCGAGACCAGGCTCATGTACGAGCTGTAGCCTTTGCCGAAGTCGTCCTGGGACAGGCCGAAACCTTTCATGCGCAAGCGGCAGGCGCCTGCATAGAAGTTGCTCAGCTCTTCGGGAATGGAGCATTCCATCAGCTCGAAGCACAGCTTGCCGGGCACGCCTTGGTGGTGCAGGACGAATTCCAGCAGCCGGTCGGCCAGGTCATGGCTGTTCAGCAGGTGGGTCGGCAGGTTGATCGAGACCGGGATGTCATAGCCCCGTTCGCGCCAGCGCGCCTGGGCATCCATGGCTTGCTTGAGCATCACCCACAGCAGCCTTTCCTCCAGGCCAAAGGCATTGATCGTTGGCAGGAAGGTGCCTGGCAGCAACACCCCTTGCTCCGGGTGCATCCAGCGCACCAAGGCCTCTGCCGCGACGATGCGACCATTGTGCAAGGACTTCTTGGGTTGGAACCAGGCCTGAAAAGCTCGGTTGTTCAAGGCATCGACCAAGGTCTGGCGATCGAACTCGGGCGTGGCCGGTACCGCCTGGGCCGGTGCCTGATGGTGCAACTGCAATTGGTCGATCAGGCTGCGCAGCGCGGCGGGTTCGACCGGCTTGGAGATCAGCCCGAGCACGTCCACGCCGAGGTTCTTGGCCACCAGGCTCGCCGCCATGAGCATGCGCCGCGAGGCCACGCTCATGATCGCCAGGCCTGGCTTGTGGCGCAGGCCGGCAAGGTGCTGGATGAATTGCACACCGTCCATGCCGGGCATCAGCAGGTCGGTCAGCACCAGGTCGAAGTCACGCTGGCGCAGGCGCTCCAGCGCTTCCTGGCCATCCCGGGCTGCTTCCAGGTTGAAGCTGCCAAGCTCGCTGAACAAGTGTTGCAGGTACATATGCTGGAAGGGGTGGTCTTCGACGATCAGGATGTTAAAGGTCTTCAAGGGCTACCTCGATACGGGGCCAGGCAGTTGAACAGGACTTGCAGGTTGAAGGGCTTGATCAGGCAGCGATCCATGCCGGCGGCCAGGCACAGTTCTTCCTCGCCGCGCAGGGCATTGGCAGTGGCGCCGACGATGGGGCGGGTGCAGCCCAACTGGCGCAAGGCCCGGGTCAGTTCGTAGCCGTTCGTGCCGGGCATGTTGACATCGGTCAGCAGCAGGTCGAAATGCTCGCGCTGCCAGGTTTGCAAGGCCTGCTCGCCATCGCTGACCAAGGTCACGCTGCAGCCGAGCTCCTCGAGCTGGTCGCGCAGGATCAACTGGTTGATGACATTGTCCTCGGCAACCAGCACGTGCAGCCCGAGCGGCTCGGTCAAGGGGGCCGGCGCGGCGGGGTCCCTGGGACGGCGCAGGCCCTGGGCCTGGCCGACAGCATGGTGCAGGGCGCCCAGGTCGTTGAGGTTGACCTGCCAGTGACCGGCCTCGTGCCGCGCCTCCCAGCAATCCTGGGCGCTGGCCAGGATTCGCGGGCCGGGCCATTCGGCGACCAGCCAGCGTTCGACAGTGCCGGGATGCAGCTCGACCAGCAGTTCGCCGGGCAGGGCGCTGCCTGGCGCCGGCGCGCCGACCTGCGCACGCGCCCCCCAGCGGCAGAGCCAACCACTGATGGCTTCAGCCAGTTCGTGTACGGGCGATACCACGTGAATGCGTTCACCCAGCAGGTTGAACGGGGCGCTGGTGCGGCCTGACGCCACTTCCAGGGGTAAGGTCAGGCTGAAGCTGCTGCCCAGGCCCAGCTCGCTGACCAGGCGCAGCTGGCCATTCATCAATTGCGTCAGGCGCTGGCAGATCGGCAGGCCGAGCCCGGTGCCGGGGATGACCTGGCTATGGCCTTCGGTCTGGTAGAAAGGCTCGAAGATGAACGGCTGGTCCTGTTCGCCGATGCCCTTGCCCGTGTCCGAGACCTGCCACAACAGGCAGGAGCGTTCGCCGTCGCGGTTGAGCAGCCTGGCCCGCAGCACCACGCGGCCGCAATCGGTGAACTTAACCGCATTGCTCAGCAGGTTGTTAAGGATCTGGCGGATCCGGTTGACGTCGCCGATCAGGTGTTCCGGCAGGCGTGGGTCCAGGCAGCTGTAGAGCTGCAGCCCCTTGCTCCTGGCTGCCGCGCTGTAGCCCTGGACCACCTCGCGGACCAGGTCCGGGGCACTGAACTCGCTGAGTTCGAGGGCCAGCTGACCGGCCTCGATCTTGGACACGTCCAGCACGTCGCAGATCAACTGCAGCAAGGTTGACGAGGAGCCTTCGATTGCCCGCAGGTAATCGCGCTGCTGGGCGTCGAGCACGGTGCGCGACAGCAGCTCCAGGGTACCCAACACGCCGTACAACGGTGTGCGGATTTCGTGGCTCATGGTCGCCAGGAACTGGGTCTTTGCTTCGTTGGCGGTGTCGGCCGCGCGCCGGGCGTCCTCCAGCGCGGCCTCGATCTGCTTGCGTGCGCTGATGTCGCTGAACGCGCAAAGCAGCACCGGCTCGCCCTTGTAGCGGGTTGGCGAGCAGCTCAGGTACAGGTGGCGCCCTTCGGCACTCTCGAAATAGTCGCTGCACTGGCCTTCGGGTCGCTCGAAAGCCTGCTCGATCCATTGCGCGCTGCGCGCGCCGCGTGCCGGGTCCTGGCCCAGCCACTGCTGGGCCAGGTGGTTCTCCAGCACCACCTGGCCATCGCTACGGCGCAACACGCACAGGGCGACGGGGGCGGTTTCGATGACGTCACGGCTGAATATCTCGCTTTCCACCAGTGCACGGATGCGTTCGACCGTGGGGGTGAACAAGCGTTGGTCGAACCGCTGGATCAACACCCGTATCAAGGTGATGCTGAGCACGCAGAACAGCAGGGCACCGAGCAGTTGCTGCCACAGACCGGCAAGGATCGCGAACAGGTCGATCGCGTAAACCAGTTGCCAGTCCGAAGACATCAACGGCTTGCTGATGACCAGGTACTCTGGCAGGAGCCCCTGGCCGGCGAAGCCGAAGAAGTTGTTACCCACGGGATGGCGCAGCGAACGGTCCAGCGTCGGGCCTGGGGTGTTGGTGAACACCAGCATGCCGTCGGCATTGAACATGCTGAATTTACCCGCGCTGGCATCCTCGAGCGACGGCGACACTGCCTGGCTGTCGATTTCCAGGCCTAGCCAGCCAGAGTCCGGGTCGCGTGCGTCCAGGCGCAGGAAGATGAACAGGCGCGAACCTTGGGCGCCCTGGTCGGCCAGCCACAGTTCCCGAGGGACCGTGGCCCGCAGTTCCGCAGCGCGCAACTGCTCCAGCAGGGCGGGCGAAGGCAGCGAGGCCTGGGCATCAGCGTTGTACAGCCAGTGCATGGGGGCCTGAGCCACGGTGTCGACATACAGCAGGTTGACCCGCCGGGCCTCTAGGTAGGCACACATGCGCTGCGTCAGCCACAGGCTCCAGCGTTTGCCCGGCCGGCTGCCCAGTTGCAGGTGCACTTCCTCGCCCGGTGCCAGGGGCAGCCAGTCGACACCCGGCGCCGTTTGACGCACGGCTGCCAGGCTCAGGCTCTCCAGCAGCGCCTCGCGGTTGGTGAAGAAAGTATGAGCTTCGGCGATCGCGCTGCTCATGGCACCATGGCGCCGAGCGATATCGGTGTTGAAGGTAAAGGACAGGAAATTGTAGGCCGCGCCGAGAATGCCGGCCGATAGCACGATTGCCAGCAGCCGAAGCAGGCGGCGTGCTGCCTCGGGGTTGGAGAGCAGGGGGTTGATCTGTTGCAGGTAGGCTTTGAGTCGCATCCCGCAAATGTAGGCAGGCCGCTGGCAACTGGACATCAGACGATCCTTAAAGGCCGCCTGGCCGAAGGTTTTACTGGTAGTACAGGTCGACCAGCGCCGTGGCTTCGAACGGACCGGAAATGGGCGCCGAGCGCCAGATCAGGTCGGCGCGGAACGGGTTGTGGATCACGCCCGGCGCAGCCAGGTCGGCCAGCTTGAACCAGGTGGCGAAAGGCACCGGCTGGTTGCTGTCCTGCTGGGTCAGGGCAATGCCGACGGAGGTGTTGTTGGCGGGCACCAGCAGCTTGTCGATGACGCTGGCGCTGCCAGCGACCGGGGTGAACCGGGCGCTGACGGTGTAGGGCGTGTCGCAGGATCTGGTCAGGTCGAGGCTGAAACTGGCCGAGCTGGCGACCTGGCCGACCTGTGCCGAGCTGGCCAGGGCACGGCGGAAATTGACCACCGAAGGCAAGATGGTCAACTCGGGAGAGCAAGGCACGAAGCGGATGTTGTTCATGCCGGTGACGACATAGTTGAGGTTGCTGTCGGGTTTGGGGTTGAGCATGTACCCGCCGTCCAGCTGGAATACCCGGTATTCGCTGAGCGTGCTGGCTTGTCCGTTGGTTGGCGTTGCGCCGTACTTTTCGATGAACACCGTAAAGTTCAGGGTGAAGCGGGCCTTGTACCAGCCTGTACAGTTCGCCCAGTCGCAACCATGAAACGAGTTGTAGCCAGTGGTGACGGCGCCCGAAGTCTGAGTGATTTTCTGCGAGCCGTAGCGAATCCCGACCCGTATGCCCTTGCCTATACTGGCTTTGGCCGGGTTGACATAGAAATAGACATCTTCCTTGATGCCGGTTTCATAGTCGTCGGCGCAGATGACCGGAAGCGAGTGTGGTGCCGACTCCCAGATGATCGTGCCGTCGGGCGCGTCGGCCGGTACCGCCAGTGCAGTGCCCAGTGCCTCCTTGAATACCGTCGCCATGGACGGGTCCAGCTTGCAGGACAGCGCATAGCTGGTGGCGGGGCAGCTGGCGGCGACGAAAAGCAGGCCAAGCAAGTGTTTCCGGATCAGGTTCATGAGTGGGTATCCTGTGGCGGTGTGTTCACGGCAGCGCGATGTGGTGGCGCTTCTGCAGGCCGATATCGGTGAGTTCGCTGAACGCCACGCGACTTTGCGCGGGCAGGGGCGAGGGCGCCTCGAGGGTGAGCGATGCCCCCGGGCGCAGGAGGACGTAGTCCGCAAGCTGGCGCGACTGCCCGGGGCTGTCGAGCTGGAGGTTGACCAGCGAAGCATGAAAGGCACTCGGGTTGCTGACTTCGATCAGGCCAGGCTGACGTGCGCGCCATGCCAGGCCCTCGACCGCCTCGCTGGCCGAGCCTGGCAGGCCGGCGGGGCGGTAGAACAGCTTCAGGCGCTGGCGAACGGCGAATTGCAGGGTATTGGCCTGTTCGGGTTTGCGCGGGATCTCGAGGATGTTCAGCCAGAACAGTGACTCCCTGTCCTCGGGCAGGCCCTTGCCGGCGTACAGCACCCGCAGCATGTGCCGGCCGTTGGGCGGTATCAATGCCAACGGTTGGACGATGGCGAAGGGCGCATCGGCGCGTTCGTCGGTACTGCTGACCCAGCTTTGCATGACCGTGTCGAGGTCGCTGCGATTGACCACGCTGATGCTTGCTTCCTTGTTCGAGCCTGGGTAAATGAGGCGTGTGCCCTCGACTTTGAGCTGGCCCCAGGCACCGGACGCCAGGCCCATCAGGACCAGCGCCGCCATGGCTGGGCGCGAGAGGGTATGAAGCAAGCGCGACATGGTCAGGGCAGGGCTCCGGTGAGGGTGACTGGGAAGGACCTGGGCATCCTAGACAGCTGGGCCGCCCCCGGCTTTGAGACGTTTCTTAAATTGCCGGGTGGTTTAAATGCCTGCTTTGTGAACTGCCTCACGCGCGCAGACGGCCCGGTCACTGCTCATCCGATAGGCTCAAACGTGGGTATCGGGGAGTGGAAACCATGAGCGGCAAGCGATTCGCATTGAGTGTTGCAATGAGTCTGGCCCTGGTCGGTCAGGCCCAGGCAGGCGCCGTCGTCGCCTCGGGCATGCTGCAGTTCACTGGCAGCATCGTCGAGCCGTCCTGCACGACCACCGTGGGCAGTGCCGGTTGGCGCATGGATGACTGTCCGGCGCTGGCGCGTGACAGCGTCATCGGCATTGAGGGCGTGGACGGCCAGGCACTGCCGGTGCAGGCGGTACGCGTTGATCAGGGGGGCACGGTCGACCAGGCCTACAGGCTGGTCGACGGGCGCGGCGAGCCGCTGACCCAAGGCCATTACGTGGTGATCCTGACCTCACCTTGAGGGGCGGGCAGGCGCTCGCTCGCGCCTTGGAGAACATCTTCAGCTTCAGCTCTCAACACAACATGAATTGCCGTACAGGCAATCCGCCAGTTCGTTTGGATGGCGGCTCGGGAAGCGAGCCGCTGGTTCTCAAACCTGGGACGCTGGAAAATCGACGCCGCGAGCGGTGGCTTCCCAGACGCTGAACTCCGTACGCATGGCGGACAGCTTGGCCATCGCCACATCGAATGCTCTGTTGCCCAGCAGCAGGCGGTGTGGTGGCTGAGGCGAAGTAACCGCAGTATGAATCGCCGCAGCTGCACGGGCCGGGTCCCCCTCCTGCTTGCCGACCGAAGCGTGGTAGGCACGGCGCGCCTTACCTGCGGTAACCTCGTAATCCGCTATCGGTTCCGGCACTTCACCCGATGAGCCTGCCCATTGGGTGCGAAATGCGCTGGGCTCGACCGTCATGACACCGATCCCCAGGGGCTCAAGCTCAGCACGCAAGGTTTCCGATAACCCCTCGACAGCGAACTTGCTCGCGCAGTAGTAGCCCACTGCGGGGAAGCCCGCGAGCCCACCTATGGAGGTCAGGTTCACGATCATGCCCTGACGCCGCTGGCGCATGCCGGGCAGCACTGCTTGGATCATATGGGAGGTGCCGAAGAAGTTAACGTCGAACAGGCGGCGCGCCGCCTGCGGGTCTGTTTCCTCGACAGCGGCGAAGTAACCGATACCGGCGTTGTTGACCAGTACATCCACCCTGCCGAATACGCGTTCAGCTTCAGCCACCACGGCCTTGGCCTGTTCGGCATCGGTTACATCCAGTGGCAGTACCAGCGATTGGCCGAGGCTGGCGAGATCCCGCACCTGTTCGGTCTTGCGTGCGGTGACAACCACGCGCTCGCCTTGCTTGAGCAAATGGGTTGCAATGTGGCGGCCAAAACCGGTGGAACAGCCGGTTACCAGCCAGGTGTTCTGTGTACTCATGGGAGGGTCCTCCTGCAAGTGGTCGGGTTCAGTGCTTGATCGTCTAGGCGCGCCGCTCGAACGTATGGACCTTGGGGACCTCGCTGCAGAACGTGTCGAGTTCGGTCATGAAGGCCTGCACATAAGGTGTCTGCAGATGTCCGTCAAAGGCCTCGGACGAGTGCCAGTCCTCGTAAACGAGCCAACCCTCGACCGAGTCGCCCGATTGGTAGATGTCGTAACGGACGCAGCCAGGCTCCTGCCGTGTGGGGCCGACCAGCGCCAACAGGCGCTGGCCGAGGGCACCGCTTTGCCCGGGGCGTGCGGTGAAGAACGCGAGCTTTGTGAGCATGCTATGGGCTCCTTTATGGGTGATAGACCGATCAACCGGCGGTCACGGTCATGCCGCCGTCGGCCATGACAACCGAACCGACCATGAAGCTGGCCCGTTCGGACGCGAGAAACGCGACGAGCTCGGCAATTTCTTCCGGCTGTGCGGCACGGCCGATGGGGGCCGCTTCGCCGTGCTTGGCAAGAAAGCCCGGACCGTCTTCGACCACGTCATTGAGGATGTTGGTGACCACGTCGCCGACGCCGATGGCATTGACGCGGATACCGTACTCGATGGCTTCGAGTGCCAGCGTACGGGTCAGCTGTGCCAGCGCACCCTTGGAGGCGGTGTACGCCGCGATGGTTGGAAAGGCGAAGTAGGCGGCATAGGAGGCGATATTGACGATTGCGCCGGACTTGTTAGGCATCATTGCCTTGACTGCCTCGCGGCAATGCAGAAAGGCCGCGGTGGTATTAACCGCCTGGATGCGCTCCCAGTCTTCGCGGGTCATGTCGATGACCAGTTTGTTGATGATGATCCCGGCGTTATTCACCAGGATGTCCAGCCGGCCGAACCGCTCGACGGCAAGGCCTACGGCACGTTCTGCAGCGCCATCTTCGCTGATGTCCGCCACCAGTGGGACCAGCCCTGGACGTGCGAGGTCTTCTACGGCAGGGTCGATATCTTCGGCAACGACCTTGGCGCCACGTGCATGCAGCAAAAGCGCAATTGCCTTGCCGATGCCACTGGCGGCGCCGGTGACCAGCGCGACTTTGCCTTCGACTTCATGGGGAATGTTGGGCGTGATAGTAGTCATGATGCTCTCCTGCGTTGTGAGCCGAGGAGACATTCGCCGGCTCTAGCCTGTAAGGGACGGCTTTACTGTCGCGCAACGCGCAGAGAGAGGCTTTCGTAAGCTTGCCGAGGCTGTCGGGATTTTGCGCCGATATGCAGTCTCTCGGTCCGTAAGCGCAAATGATGCTTTGAATCGCCAGCCAACTCCGCCATCCAGGAGCGGAGTAAACACAGGGGCACCTGGCTCATCGGGGCTTTGACCCGCTGGCTTACCTGCAAACCTCAGATAATATGAGCCGGAACGTTCGAGAGAAGAGCAATGATTTCAGACCCGGGTACCCCAACGCTCGATCAACTGCGGGTATTTCTTGCAGTAGTCGATGTCGGCAGTTTTGCTGGAGCAGCGCGCAAGTTGCATCGCGCCACTTCAGTGGTGAGCTACTCCATTGCCAACCTGGAATTGCAGCTGGGCGTCAGCCTTTTTGATCGCAAAACCACCCGTAAGCCGCAATTGACCGACGCCGGCCGGACAGTGCTGGCCGAGGCGCGCACCATCTACAGCAGCATTGACGGGCTGCGCGCCAAGGTTCGCGGTTTGCTGCATGGCCTGGAAGCCGAAGTGCATCTCGTGCTTGACGTAATGTTGCCTCGCGAGCGTATGGTCGATGCGCTGAAAGCCTTCCGAGAAACGTTTCCAACCGTATCCCTACACCTGCATATAGAGGCGCTTGGCGCAGTGACCCAACGGGTGCTCGACCGCGGCGCCACGTTGGGTGTGAGTGGCCCTCTGACCACAAGCATTGATGGCATTGAACGTATCGGCGTAGGTAAGGTGGCGCTGGTTCCGGTGGCCGCGCCTGACCACCCGTTGGCGCAACCGGGCCCACACCCGCCGGGCTCAGGTCGCGCACATGTCCAACTGGTCCTGACCGATCGCTCACGGCTCACTGAAGATCAGGAATTCGCGGTGGTCGGCACACGCACGTGGCGCCTGGCGGATTTGGGCGCCAAGCACATGCTGCTTCGCGAAGGCATCGGCTGGGGCAACATGCCGATAGACATGGTTCGCGATGACCTGGCCACCGGACGCCTCGTGCAAGTCGAACTGCCCGACTGCTTTGGCGGCGATTACGCGTTCGATGTTATTTACCGCACCGACACGCCTCCCGGCCCGGCCTCGAAATGGCTGATCGAACGGTTTAAGGCTCAGGCCCGATCCTCCTGACCATTCGAAAAAGTCGAACCTGACGCCCGGCGCATCTAAGAACAGGAGTATGTGCTCTTCGTGCGTGTCAAGGACGGCAAGCTTGCCTTTATCCGTGAGTACTTCGACCCGGTCCGGGCTGCCGTTGCCCTGAATGCGCCGATTCCTGCGTTGGCCAGTTAAGGTGTCGCTCGCGCTTACGCAACGCCGCTGCACGGTTGCCGGCTCGCTGAGCCCCTGGCTGTCGGCTGGAGGGATCTTGAAGGCACACTGGGCGGTCGGTAACAAAAACCGATGCGTTCGCCGAGCTTCTATACGGCATCATGTTCCCCTATTGGCGGTATTGCGTGGGCGTTACGCCCACCTCGCGTTTGAACACCTGTGAGAAATGGCTGTGACTGCTATACCCAACCTCCAGGCCTATATCGATGATGCTCTGATCGGTCTCGAGGAGAAGCTGCCGGGCCCGAGCCATCCTCAACCTGATGAAGAACTGCAAGGGTGAATATCCGGCGGCTTTTTTGAACATTCGGCTGAAGTGGCATTCACTCATCCCGGCAACCTCGGCCAACTGCCTTAAATTGAAGTCCCTTGCCAGATCGCCTTCCATGGCCGCCAGCACGCGCCGAAACTTGTACGCAGGGAGAGCGTTGCGGCGTGGGCGATCGTCCGCTGAGCTATCCAGGTAATTGCGGGCAAGGTAGACGGCGATGCATTGGGCCAGACCCTGCAAATACAGCGGGCTAGCGCCACGTCCCATGAGTTCCAGCCGAACATGCTCCAGCAGTACCGACAGTCCTTCGTCACGCCCGCCTGACACTTCCCGCAGGCGAACGGCCTCGACAGGCCCGCCCAGTACTTCATGGAGGGCTTTTTCCAGGAGCGGGACACCGAGATAGATGTGCATGACTTCAAAGTCGTCTGCGCTTGAGACGTTCCAACGCATCTCATACGGTTGCGCCGAAGTGGTCAAAAAGAAATCGCCTTTAGCAACTTCGCTGGTTTCCCATTGGCCCCCAAGCTCACGTTCCTGTACGGCAGCGTTTCCCGAAATGATCCAGACCAGCAAGGGTTCGGCCACCGCTGGGACGATGAAGTTACCTTCCTCACGTTCCCGGTTGAAAATCTGCACCAAGATGTCCCGGTCGGCCAGCACGTCCGAAGCGGCAATTCGCTTGCCCCGGATGTGTGCCTCCAAAGCATGGGCAGAAGTCCGCTCTGTCACATCCAGGGTCATAGTGTCCTCCCTCTTTCTTGGCGAGTACGCAGGATAAAAGCTGCCTCGCTTCCTGGGTGCCGTACGGTCAGGTACAGGTTCAAGGCGGACAGCGCGCGGTGTATTTCACCTGATCTGGTCACGGCAGTGAGAACACACTCTGGACGCAACGGCAGGGCTTTCAGGGTTCAGAGTCACGACAAAGCCGGAATGTCTCCATTCCGGCTTGCGCTTCAACGTTCGGGGTATAAAACCATCCCGGCGTGGTACAACACATTGTTGCGAAACTCACCATCAGCGGTAAATCCAGTGTCATCGACATACTCGATGTGATCACCCTCCAACCAATAGCGGCCCTGGTAAGCACTTGCTTGCCGACCGCGTGCTTCATCGTAGCGGCCCCCGGGCAAGAGTTCATGGCGAATCCGACCGTCAGCCGTCACCCACATGCCAACGTATGTGTTCTGGTTTCCATATGGCTTGCCCATCTCTGTTCCTCGCTATCGTCAATAGAGCATCAGAATGGACTCGCGGTTGGACGCACGATCAGCTCGCTGACGTCGACATCCGCTGGCTGCTCGACCGCGTAGGCAATCGCACGGGCAATGGCCGCAGCGGGAATCGCGATCTTGCGGAACTCCCTCATCTCCGTGCGTCCGCCTTCATCCGAAATGCTGTCGGCCAGCTCCGATTCGGTAACGCCTGGTGCAATCACCGTGACTCGAATATCACCCCCGACCTCTTGACGCAGACCTTCGGAAATTGCCCGGACGGCATATTTGGTGGCGCAGTACACCGCAGCGGTAGGGCTCACGGCGTAGGCACCAATTGAGGCGATATTGATGATCTGGCCAGCACGCTGCTGTTGCATGAGCGGCAGCGTTGCAGCAATGCCGTGTAGTACGCCGCGAATGTTCACGTCGATCATCCGGTTCCACTCATTGACCTTCAACGCTTCCAGTTTCGAGAGTGGCATTACGCCGGCATTGTTGATGAGTACGTCGACGCGACCATGCAATTCGACAGCGAAATCGATGAAGGACTGCATGTCGTCCAGGCTGGTGACGTCCAGTGCCAGCACATCAGCGGTACCGCCTGCTGAACGAATGTCATCGGCCAGGGCTTCAAGGCGGTCGGTACGGCGGGCCCCCAGAACAACGCGAGCGCCTTTGCTGGCGAGCAGGCGGGCTGTGGCTTCGCCGATACCACTGCTGGCGCCTGTAATCACGATGACTTTGTGTTCGATGCCGTGCATTTTTCTCACTCCTGTTCCTGGTTTCAGAGGCACCTGCTGAACGGCAGGTGTTAAGGCAAGAGTAAGAATCCTGGGGGGAACAGCGTTATGTGATTCCTGCGACGGTCATGCACGATCCTGCATGATTGATCTGCGACTTATGTCAGCCCTTTGCCCGATCCTGGCCTGTCTGAGGGCTGCACGAACCGGATACAACTTTTCTATTTATTCGAACATAAATTCCGAAACTAACCGGCTATTAAGCAAAGGCGTATGGAGCCACACTCTCACCCGAACTGTTGCAGTCGTACTGGCGTGTTCAGTGTTCTCACCGCAGCGATTTTCCACAGCGCGCTGGCCGACCAGGCCCAGTTCATCCATTTCTTCAAGAACATCGCGATGGCCGGTGGCTTGCTGCAGACCGTGGCTTTTGGTGCAGGCCGCTTCAGCTTGGACGCCCGTCGTCAGTAGTCGAAGTGCAGCGGCACAGAGCATCTGGGGCATCATCACCTTACCAATGGGAAAAACTATGAAAGCTATCCAAGTGGCACAGTACGGTCAGGTTCAGGGGTTGGAACTCAAAGATGTCCCAGATTTGGTGCCCAATGACGACCAGGTTTTAATCAATGTCGCGGGGAGTGGAGTCAACCCGATTGACTGGAAGATCCTCTCAGGTGCAATGAAGCAATTCATCCCATTGTCTTTGCCCTATACGCCGGGGGTCGAGGTTGCCGGTACCGTTGCAGCGGTTGGCAAAAATGTCCAAGGGTTTGTTGTGGGGGATGAGGTATTCGGTTTCATAGGCATAGTCGGTGGCTACGCGACTCAGGCCGTGGCAGCCGCCGACAGGCTTGCGCATAAGCCCGCCGGCCTGCCGCTCCTCCACGCCAGTGGCATTCCTGCTGCAGCGCTTACCGCCTGGCAAGCACTGCATGAACACGCCAACCTACAGTCGGGTCAAACAGTGTTGATTCACGGGGCTGCGGGAGGTGTAGGAAGTTTCGCCGTACAGCTGGCTCGCCTGGCCGGTGCCTATGTATTGACAACGGCCTCGGCCGGCAACCGAGACTACCTGTATTCACTCGGGGCGCAGCAGGTCATTGACTATACCGCGCAACGGTTCGAAGACGTGGCTGAAGAGATCGATGTTGTTCTCGACCTGGTAGGAGGAGAAACGCAAGACCGTTCATGGACGATTGTCAAACGAGGAGGTGTACTTGTATCTACCGTCAGCCCACCCGACCCGCAGAAGGCGCGTGAACACGACGCTGTCGGCAAACATTTCGCTACCCGTTCGGACGGGCGCCAGTTAGCGCAGATCGCGCAATTGATTGCTGAGGAGAAGTTGCGCGTCGAGGTTGAGGTGATGCCACTTTCCAAGGTGACCGACGCTATAACGCTGAGCTCAGGGGGGCATACCCGCGGCAAACGTGTCCTGGATGTCAATCGTTGAACAGCGGTTAACTGTATTAGGCTTTTTATGAAAAGCCTAGAAAAGGGATGCCTGCTCCTGCCTGAAGCCTGAGCCCCGAGATGCCTCGCCGCAGGAATGTGCAAAATCATCGCAGGAAACCCATAACGGGTACATTACCGCCGCCTTAATCTGAGCCCAAGCAGCAAGCGAACCCACTGCTGCTGCCGGCCATCAGAGCGACCAAGCCTGGAAGCATACAGGCATCAACGTCACGCTTTGCACTGACAACCGGCAACGAATCCATCGCTAATTTCGGAGTCGCTGTCATGAAAAATGTTAACAAAATGATGATTGGAGTCGCCTTAACTGTTCTGAGCGCAAGTTCGATGGCGCTTCCAGCCAAAGAGCAAGGCAACTGGACCCATAAACCTTGCAAATACCTGTGTTCACCAATCCTGGTCGAGGACGGTGCAGACCGACTCAATGGCCGTCGGGTTGCCGAGGACGGTGCAGACCGACTCAATGGCCGTCGGGTTGCCGAGGACGGTGCAGACCGACTCAATGGCCGTCGGGTTGCCGAGGACGGTGCAGACCGACTCAATGGCCGTCGGGTCGCCGAGGACGGTGCAGACCGACTCAACGACCGGCGTGTAGCCGAGGACGGTTCGGACCGAGTCATCAATGCCTGATGTGCCTGGGCTGCGCCAAAAGCCCGGAAAAACCGGGCTTTTGGCAGATCAAATGATCCATTCGGCATCTACCCAAATGGATGCGAACCCACCTATCCTCTGCAATCGGGACAGCCGAACGGGGAGGTAACGGTAGTGAGTGATCTGGACGATGAGCTGACACGCCTCAGGGCCGAACTGGCATCAGCGATGCAACGTTTTGCTCCGACATACGGCGTCTATCAAACGGCGATTGATCCGTTGCATTTCATACGCAGCGACACGCCAACAGACGTCATCCATACGGTTCATAAACCGGGATTGTGCATAATTGTACAGGGCCGGAAACAGATCCAGTTGTGGGATGAAAGCTATACCTACGATCAACTGAACTATCTGGTTGTCTCTGTGACACTGCCTCTGGCTGGGCAAGTGACCGAGGCCTCTCCAGAGAGGCCCTACTTCTGCATTCGCCTGGATATCGACCCGGCAGAAATCGCTCAGCTGATTGCCGACGTCAGCCCGATCGGCGTACCCAGCCAGCCATCTCGTCGCGGCCTCTATCTGGACAGGATTGATACCCCATTGCTTGATGCCATGTTGCGACTGGTACGTCTGTTGGATGTGCCCTCCGATATCCCGGCATTGGCTCCGCTGGCCCTCAGGGAAATATTCTACCGGTTGCTCAAAGGCCAGCAGGGCCAGCGATTACATGAGATAGCCATCAACGACAGCCAGACCCACCGGGTGACAAGAGCTATCGAATGGTTGAACAACAACTATGCGCAGCCGCTGCACATCGATGAGTTGGCGAGCTATGTCAATTTGAGTAATTCCACGCTTCACCACCGATTCAAGGCAATCACCGCGATGAGCCCGTTGCAGTACCAGAAACAACTGCGTCTGCAGCACGCACGAAGGTTGATGATTTCAGAAGGGCTGGATGTTTCCACGGCCGGGTTCACGGTGGGCTATGAGAGCCCGTCACAGTTCAGCCGAGAATACAGCCGGATGTTCGGAGCCCCTCCAAGCAAGGACATCGCAAAGATTCGATCGATGGGATGAGTTGCAAGGTGGAACGGGCATGCAAAGAGGCTCCCCCTATGCCCCGCAAGCAAGTAAAGGGGGCAGCGTAGGGGTATTGATACCGGTCGGGGCTATGCGTCAGCCCTCAGCAGTCTCGCTGTGCGCCAGGATCAATAACTTGTCAGTTTCGATCATTGAGCCCTTTCAAACGGCTGTTTAATGTCGCTGACAGACAAACGACGGGGCCCGCCACCCAGTGAGGTGCCCGCAATCCGTGATCACGCCATCAGGGGACCTTTCCATGGCCGCCGACCGCTACCCGCACCTGCTTGCCCCGCTGGACCTGGGCTTTACCACCTTGCGCAACCGCACCCTGATGGGCTCGATGCACACCGGCCTCGAAGAGCGCCCCGGCGGCTTCGAGCGCATGGCTGCATACTTTGCCGAGCGCGCCCGCGGTGGCGTTGGCCTGATGGTCACTGGCGGCATTGCGCCCAATGATGAAGGCGGGGTGTATTCTGGTGCGGCAAAGCTCAGCACCGAGGAAGAGGCCGACAAGCACCGCATGGTCACCGAGGCGGTGCACGCTGCCGGTGGCAAGATCTGCCTGCAGATACTGCATGCCGGGCGCTACGCCTACAGCCCACGCCAGGTGGCACCTAGCGCGATCCAGGCGCCGATCAACCCGTTCAAGCCCAAGGCGCTGGACGAGGAGGGTATCGAGAAGCAGATTGCCGACTTCGTCAATTGTGCCGTGCTGGCCCAGCGTGCCGGTTACGACGGTGTCGAGATCATGGGTTCGGAAGGCTACTTCATCAACCAGTTCCTGGCCGCCCACACCAACCACCGCACCGACCGCTGGGGCGGCAGTTATGAAAACCGCATGCGCCTGGCAGTGGAAATCGTCAGCCGGGTGCGTGGCGCGGTAGGGCCGAACTTCATCATCATCTTCCGCCTGTCGATGCTCGACCTGGTCGAGGGTGGCAGCACCTGGGACGAGATCGAGCTGCTGGCCAAGGCCATCGAGCAGGCCGGCGCTACCTTGATCAACACCGGAATCGGTTGGCACGAGGCGCGTATTCCGACCATCGCCACCAAAGTGCCGCGTGCGGCCTTCAGCAAAGTCACCGCCAAGTTGCGGGGCGTGGTGAGCATTCCGCTGATCACCACCAACCGCATCAACACCCCGGAGGTGGCCGAGGCGGTGCTGGCCGAGGGCGATGCGGACATGGTCTCGATGGCCCGACCGTTTCTCGCCGACCCGGACTTCGTCAACAAGGCCGCTGCCGGTCGCGCGGATGAAATCAACACCTGCATCGGCTGCAACCAGGCCTGCCTGGACCACACCTTCGGCGGCAAACTGACCAGCTGCCTGGTCAACCCGCGTGCCTGCCACGAGACCGAACTCAACTACTTGCCTGTACGTACGGTGAAGCGCATTGCCGTGGTCGGCGCCGGCCCGGCTGGCCTGGCAGCGGCCACCGTGGCGGCCGAGCGGGGCCACGCGGTGACCCTGTTTGACGCCGCCAGCGAGATCGGTGGCCAGTTCAACGTGGCCAAGCGGGTGCCGGGCAAGGAAGAATTCTTCGAAACGCTGCGTTACTTCCGCAACAAGGTCAAAAGCACGGGCGTCGACCTGCGCCTGAATACCCGCGTGGATGTGCAGGCACTGGTGGGCGGCGGCTTTGATGAAATCATCCTGGCTACCGGCATCGCCCCGCGTACCCCGGCCATTGCGGGCGTGGAGCACGCCAAGGTGCTCAGCTACCTGGACGTGCTGCTCGAGCGCAAGCCTGTGGGCAAGTCGGTGGCCGTGGTTGGCGCGGGAGGTATCGGCTTCGATGTGTCCGAGTACCTGGTGCATCAGGGGGTGGCCACCAGCCAGGACCGAGCGGCATTCTGGAAAGAGTGGGGCATCGATACCCATCTTCAGGCGCGAGGTGGTGTGGCCGGGATCAAGGCCGAGCCGCATGCTCCGGCGCGGCAGGTGTACCTGTTGCAGCGCAAGAAATCCAAGGTGGGTGACGGGCTCGGCAAGACGACCGGCTGGATTCACCGCACCGGGTTGAAGAACAAGGGGGTGCAGATGCTCAACAGCGTCGAGTATCTGGCTATCGACGATGCCGGCCTGCACATTCGTGTGGACGGCGGCGAGCCGCAGGTGCTGGCGGTGGATAACGTGGTGATCTGTGCCGGGCAAGATCCGCTGCGCGAGCTGCAGGAAGGGCTGGTGGCGGCGGGGCAGTCGGTGCACCTGATTGGTGGCGCGGATGTGGCGGCCGAGCTGGATGCCAAGCGGGCGATCAACCAAGGCTCGCGGTTGGCGGCTGAGCTCTGAGGCCGTTGGGGCTGCGTGAACCCGACACCTGCACGTGTGGGAGCGGGCATGCCCGCGAAACAGGTGGCGCGGTGGATGACACCGGCTTTGGGTGAACCCGCTCCTACGACGGCCTGTGCCGGGGCATCGATGCCTGTGTCGAGCCACCCTGGCACTGTGATGCCTCGGCGGGGGCGACTCATCGATTACAAGCGCTTGCGGGATTACCCTGTACACTGCGATCCATGCATGTATTCGACCTCCCCCCAGCCCCTCTGCAGTTTCTGGACTTGCCCTGGCTGCGGCAAGCCCAGGTCCAGGCCGCCATTCTGCGTCTGGACCTGATTGACCCGCTGATCAGCGGCAACAAGTGGTTCAAGCTACGCCACCACCTGCAACAGGCCGGCGCCAGCCATGCTCCAGGCCTGATCAGCCTTGGCGGCAACCATTCCAACCATCTGCACGCCTTGGCCGCTGCCGGCCAGCGTTTCGGCTTCGCCACCGTCGGCCTGTTACGCGGCCATGCCCAGGACACGCCAACCGTGCGTGACCTGCAGGCGCTGGGCATGAAACTGCATTGGCTAGGCTACGGCGGCTACCGTGCGCGCAACGAGTCAGGCTTTTGGGCTTCCTGGCAGGCGCGCTATCCAGGCTGGCACTGCATCCCCGAAGGGGGCGGCGGGCTGGCCGGTGCGCAGGGCTGCGCGCTGATCATGCAGCAGGCGCGCGCGCAAATCTCGGCCTTGGGCTGGTCAGACTACGACGCCTGGTGGTTGGCTGCCGGAACGGGGACTACCTTGGCCGGCCTGGTGATGGCCGAGGCAGGGGCGCATGCCGTGCATGGCGCCTTGGCCGTACCCAGGGATCATGGGGTGCCGGAGACGGTGGCAGCACTGGCCGGCACGCACGGCTACCAGCTACACGACGCCTGCCGTGGCGGTTTCGGAAAATTCGACGATGCGCTACTGACGTTTATCGCCGACTGCGAGCAGCACACTGACGTGCCGCTCGAAGCCCTCTATACCGGCAAGGCTCTGCTGGCCTTGCGTGATCAGGTGGCTGCCGGGCTGTTCAAGCCCGGCAGCCGCCTGATCTTCGTACACACAGGTGGCCTGCAGGGGCGACGCGGTTACTTGTAAGGCAGCATGCGCAACAGCGTGTTGTCGCGCTGCACATAGTGGTGGTAAAGCCCGGCCAGTGCATGCAGGCCGATCAGCCAGTAGCCCCAGCTGCCAATACGCTCATGCCAGCCTTTGATGAACTTGGCCTGGTCCGGGTTCGGGCCGATCAGATGGGGCAGCTCCAGGCCAAAGAACGGCACCGGTTTGTCGGCGGCGCTGAGGATCAGCCAGCCGGCCAGCGGCAGGCCGATCATCATCAGGTACAGTGCCAGGTGCATCAGGTGCGCCAGGCCAGTCTGCCAGGCCGGTGGTTTTGGCACGATGGGCGGAGTCGGGCGGCTCAGGCGCATGGCCAGACGCAGCCAGACCAGCACGAACACGCTGAGCCCGAGCATGAAGTGCAGGTCCTTCATCAGGTTGCGTTCGACGCTGTCCTTGGGGAACAGGCCACGCAGTTCGATGAGTGCATAGACAGCGGCCAGCAGCACCAGCATCAGCCAATGCAGGGCGATGGACAGGCGCGCGTAATGGGTCGCGGGGTTGGATGAAACCATGATCGGTCCTCGTCATCAGGTCGGAAAGGCGCTCTTGCTGGCGCTCAGGTACCATTGTAATGGTTACCAGAAACGAATCTTTGCGCTGGGTCTGTGAAAATTCTGTTGCCAGCCACCGGCCTCTTCGCGGGCCCGCCCGCTCCCACAGGTACTGCGCAGTCTTTGAGGCCGTGCAGTCCCTGGACTGCCCCCAAGAAGTTGGACACTAATCCAACCCTTGGGGGATCTATGGGTAAGTACACCGAGCAATTCAAGCTCACAGCGATCACAGCCTACCTGGATGGCAGCAACGGTTTCCGAA
>Ga0160490_100145_pt1 | contig 43579 bp, 37 predicted proteins | sample DIDnMG_7_FD_108210 | JGI IMG/M metagenome (GOLD analysis project Ga0160490, IMG submission 108210) | Enriched soil microbial communities from UW Madison campus, WI, USA - DID2934_E24_Lignin MG | ecosystem: Environmental > Terrestrial > Soil > Unclassified | place: USA: Madison, Wisconsin...
GAACCGGGGCATTAAACCGGTGGTTACAGAAGTATTCGGTGGAGCGGTAGTTCAGTCGGTTAGAATACCTGCCTGTCACGCAGGGGGTCGCGGGTTCGAGTCCCGTCCGTTCCGCCACCTATTGAAAGCCCTGAGCTAACGCTCAGGGCTTTTTTCTTGTCTGCCGTCTAATTATTGCTTTAAACGCAAAAATCCTCTGCTTAATACGCTCTTTTTTCACACATCCCCCGCGGTGATAATCCTCTTTATTAACAAACATGATGAAGAAAAGAGGAATTCAATGACTATCCCTGCATTTGGTCTGGGCACTTTCCGCCTGAAAGACGACGTTGTGATCGCATCCGTTAAAACTGCCCTTGAACTTGGCTATCGCACGGTTGATACCGCGCAGATCTACGATAACGAAGCTGCGGTCGGCCAGGCTATTGAAGAGAGCGGCGTACCGCGCGACGCGCTTTTTATTACCACCAAGATCTGGATTGAGAACCTCAGCAAAGAGAAGTTAATCCCAAGCCTGAAAGAGAGCCTGAAAAAGCTGCGCACCGATTATGTCGATTTGACTCTGATCCACTGGCCATCACCAAACGATGCGGTATCAGTTGAAGAGTTTATGCAGGCGTTGCTGGAAGCCAAAGCCCAGGGGCTGACGCGCGAAATTGGTATTTCTAACTTCACTATCCCATTGATGGAAAAAGCGATTGCGGCCGTTGGCGCAGAAAATATCGCGACTAACCAGATCGAACTTTCTCCGTACCTGCAAAACCGTCAGGTGGTTGAATGGGCGCAGCAACACGGCATCCATATCACCTCTTATATGACGCTGGCTTATGGTAAAGCGCTGAAAGACGAAACCATTCTGCGTATTGCTGGTAAACATAATGCTACCGCCGCGCAGGTTATCCTGGCGTGGGCAATGGGAGAGGGGTATGCAGTGATCCCTTCTTCCACCAAACGTGAAAATCTGGCAAGCAACCTGCTGGCACAGGATCTGACCCTGGATCAGGACGATAAAAAAGCGATCGCCGCACTGGATTGCAACGATCGCCTGGTGAGCCCGGAAGGCCTTGCGCCAAAGTGGGATTAATTTAACCCTCCCTCTGTACCCTCACTAAACCCTCTTACAGCTCCTTCGGGAGCTGTTTTACATGCTCGCTCAGAAAGTCGATAAATGCCCGGATCCGGGTGCTCACCGCTCTGTCGCTGTAGTAGACCGCGCTGAAGGGCATCTCTACAGGCAGGCGCTTATCTGCCAACAGCTCGACTAACTCACCCCGCGCAATCTCTTTATCAATCATATAATCCGAAAGACAAGCAATCCCGTTCCCTTCAAGGCATAACTGTTTGAGCGTCTCGCCGCTGTTGGACGATAAACCGCTGACCACTTCATGAAGCTGGCCATCATGGCAGGCGAGGGGCCAGGTGTTAAGGGATACCGGCTCCGTAAAGCCCAGGCACAGATGCTGCTTCAGCTCCTCAATCGTCTCAGGTTTGCCGTAACGGGCGATATAGGCTGGAGAGGCGATGATTTTGCGATAGCTGGTGAACAGCGGGCGTGCCCGCAGGCTGGAATCGGTCAGCGTCCCGGCGCGGATCGCGACATCCACCTTGCGCTCAATCAGGTTGATAAAGGTTTCTGACGAGACCAGAGACAGGGTCATTTCCGGATAACGTTCGCGGAAAGGTTTGATTAAAGGCATCAGGAAATGCAGCACCACGGGCGTGGCGGCGTCAATACGCAACAGGCCGCGTGGCGTGCTGCGCGTCTCCATAATCTCGGTTTCTGCCGCCGCCATTTCCTGCAGGATAGACTGCACGCGCCGGAAATAACGTTCGCCTTCTTCTGTCAGGCTGAGCTGCCGTGTGGTCCGGTTCAGCAGGCTGACCCCCAGCTTCATCTCCAGCTTTTTGACCGACCGGCTGACGGCAGAATTGGCCTGGCCCAGCTGTTCGGCGGCGCGGCTAAAGCTGCCGCTCTCAACGACGGCGACGAAGATCGCCAGTTCCTCAGAGGTTGCTTTCATTGTTGCTTAATCCGCAAAATTGTATTGATACTTTGAGCATTTTTGTTATTTAAACACTGGCGCATACTCCGTGTCATCTTAATCCTGATGAGACGGAGTTTTTTATGCCTCTGGCGCTACTTGCCCTGACGATCAGTGCCTTCGCAATCGGCACAACCGAATTTGTTATTGTAGGACTGGTTCCTACGATTGCTGACCAACTTGCCATCTCTTTGCCTTCTGCGGGTCTGCTGGTCTCCATCTATGCCCTCGGCGTGGCGATCGGTGCGCCGGTGCTGACGGCCCTTACAGGCCGGCTGCCGCGTAAGCAGCTGCTGATGGCGCTAATGGTGCTATTCACCGCAGGCAATCTTCTTGCCTGGCAGGCGCCTGATTACATGACCCTGGTGATTGCCCGTCTGCTGACCGGCCTTGCCCATGGGGTCTTCTTCTCTATCGGCTCGATCATTGCGACCAGTCTGGTGCCTAAAGAGAAAGCCGCCTCCGCTATCGCCATCATGTTTGGCGGATTAACCGTGGCGCTGGTGACCGGTGTTCCGCTGGGCACCTTTATCGGCCAGCACTTTGGCTGGCGGGAAACTTTTCTTGCGGTCTCACTGCTTGGGGTAATTGCCTTGATCAGCAGCCTGGTGCTGATCCCGTCGAACATTCCCGGGCGTGCGGCAGCGACGCTGCGCGATCAGCTGAAGGTGCTGACCCATCCCCGTCTGCTGATGATCTATGCCATTACCGCGCTGGGTTATGGCGGCGTGTTTACCGCCTTCACCTTCCTCGCGCCTATGATGCAGGATCTGGCCGGGTTCTCACCGAGTGCGGTCAGCTGGATCCTGCTGGGCTATGGCGTTTCGGTGGCGATCGGCAACATCTGGGGCGGCAAGCTGGCCGATAAGCATGGCGCCGTTCCGGCACTGAAAATTATCTTTGCCGCACTGGTTGTCCTGCTGCTGGTCTTCCAGTTCACCGCATCGATGCAGTATGCCGCGCTGGCGACGGTACTGGTGATGGGGATCTTCGCCTTCGGCAACGTACCGGGCCTGCAGGTCTACGTGGTACAGAAAGCCGAGCTGTATACCCCGAACGCCGTGGATGTGGCCTCTGGTTTGAACATCGCTGCGTTCAACGTGGGTATTGCGCTGGGGTCCATTATTGGCGGGCAGACCGTAGAACACTTCGGCCTGGCGCAAACGCCGTGGATTGGGGCGGTTATCGTTCTCGCGGCATTTCTGCTGATTGGCCTTAGCGGCCGCCTGGATAAGCCCGCTCGTGTTGTGCTGGGATAAGTCTGGTGTAAGCACTTGCTAACAAAACGAAACAGCGGTTTATCGGTAATTGCGTTGAAAGTGTGAGCTGAAAACCCTATAACATTAGAACCCGCTCCTGTTTCTGGACGGGTTCTGTCTATAGAGGTCGTTTCACATCGTGCGAAAAAATACCTATGCCATGCGTTATGTTGCCGGACAACCTGCGGAGAGGATCTTACCTCCGGGGTCGTTTGCGAGCATTGGCCAGGCGTTGCCCGCCGGCGCACCTTTAAGCAGTGATGAGAAAATCCGGGTGCTGGTGTGGAATATCTTCAAACAGCAGCGCGCCGAATGGTTATCGGTCCTGCAGAACTTTGGTAAGGATGCGCACCTGGTGCTGTTGCAGGAGGCGCAAACCACCCCTGAGCTGGTCAGGTTTGCGACCACTAACTACCTCGCGGCCGACCAGGTTCCGGCATTTGTCCTGCCTCAGCATCCGTCAGGCGTAATGACGCTCTCTGCCGCGCATCCTGTTTATTGCTGCCCACTGCGGGAGCGTGAACCGCTCCTGCGTCTGGCAAAATCTGCCCTGGTGACCGTCTACCCACTGCCGGACACCCGTCTGCTGATGGTGGTAAATATTCACGCGGTCAATTTCAGCCTCGGCGTTGACGTCTACAGCAAACAGTTACTGCCCATCGGCGATCAGATCGCGCATCACAGCGGTCCGGTGGTAATGGCTGGTGATTTCAATGCCTGGAGCCGCCCGCGGATGAATGCGCTTTACCGCTTTGCGCGTGAGATGTCGCTGCGCGAAGTCCGTTTTACCGATGACCAGCGTCGCAAGGCGTTTGGGCGTCCCCTCGATTTTGTCTTCTATCGTGGTCTGAACGTGCATGAAGCCTCAGTGCTGGTGACGCGCGCATCCGATCACAATCCGCTACTAGTCGAATTCAGTCCCGGCAAGCCTGAGAGATAGAGGTGTGTCAGGTCTGCCGTGGGGCAGGCCTGCGCGGGTGCTGCCCTTTATTTTTCATCAACCGAAGGACAGCAAAAAATGACAACACAGTCCCATCATGACAACGTAGAAAAACAGTTTGGCTCCCAGGCGAAGGCCTATCTCACCAGCGCGGTTCACGCATCCGGGCGCGATCTGCAGCGTCTGGCTGAACGTCTGGCCGACTTTCCCGATGCCAGCGTGCTGGATTTAGGCTGCGGAGCGGGTCATGCCAGCTTTGTGGCGGCGCAGCAGGTCGCTCATGTTACGGCTTACGACTTATCCAGCCAGATGCTGGAGGTCGTCTCTGCGGCTGCCAGTGAGAAAAGGCTGGGGAATATCGCCACCCGCCAGGGCTATGCCGAATCATTACCCTTCGCCGATAGCTCCTTTGATATCGTCATCAGCCGCTACTCGGCGCATCACTGGCACGATGTCGGCCAGGCATTGCGCGAGGTAAAACGGGTGCTGAAGCCAGGCGGTTTGGTCATCATCATGGATATTATGTCGCCGGGCCATCCTGTGCGGGATATCTGGTTGCAGACGGTTGAAGCCCTGCGCGACACCTCGCATGTGCGCAACTATTCCAGCGGCGAGTGGTTATCGATGTTCACAGAAGCCGGGTTGATTACGCGTGCGTTACAGACTGACAGGCTGACGCTGGAATTCTCCTCGTGGATTGCCCGTATGCGCACGCCAGAAGCATTAAGCCAGGCGATCAGGCTGTATCAGGAGAGTGCCTCCGCAGAGGTGAAAGCCTACTTTGAACTGCAGGAAGAGGGCTCATTCACCAGCGATACGCTCTTCGCTGAAGCCCAGAAGGCGGGATAAAACAAAAAAGGCACCGGGGGAATCGGTGCCTTTTTTACATCTGGTCTGTGAAATCAGGAATCCGGGGTGGCGTTGTTTTTCACAAACAACGTTATCCGATCGCCAGGCTGCAGATTGTCGGTATCGCTGTTCCAGCGCATCACATCTTTGATGTTCACGCCGTGACGCTTAGCAATACTGGAGAGCGAATCGCCTTTTTGCACGCGATAGGTAATGCTATCGCTGTTATTGGCGAGACGCTGCGCGCTGTTACCCGCGCCAATCGTCAGGTTCTGACCTACTTTCAGGGTAGAGCCGCGCAGTTTGTTCCACTGCTGCAGATCTTTTGCGCTCACGCCAAGACGTGACGCAATACCTGAAAGCGTATCGCCTGTACGTACCTGATAGCTACGGCTGTTAACCGGTGAATTATCCGCGATCAGCGTAGACTGAACCGCAGCAATTTCACCCGCTGCCAGAGATACCCGTAACTGTTCAGCGTGTTTCTGCGGCACCAGAACGTATTTAGGTCCGCTGTTACCCAACGTAGAGCCCTTCACACCTGCGTTAAAGGCTTTCAGTTTGGTGACCGAGATACCTGCCATATCCGCAACCTGTCGCAGTTCAACAGGGTTGTTGATACGCACTCTCGCCAGCGCACGACTCTCGTCCGAGGTCGGCAGCTTCACGCCGTACTGTTCGCTGTTTTTGAAAATCTCACTCAAAGCCAGCATTTTTGGTACGTAAATTTTGGTTTCCCGTGGCAGTGGAAGCGACCAAAAGTCGGTGGGTTTACCCCGTGCTTTATTCGCTTTCATTGCCTTCAGTACACGACCCTCACCGCTATTATACGCCGCGACAGTTAATAACCAGTCACCGTCGAACATCTTGTTCAGACGTTGCATCATGTCGAGTGCTGCAGTCGTCGAAGCGACCACATCACGACGCGCATCGTAGTTGCGGGTCTGTTTCAAACCATAATTTCGCCCTGTGCTCGGTATGATCTGCCAAAGACCTGCGGCCTTGGCGCCAGACGTTGCATGTGGGTCAAAAGCGCTCTCCACTATGGGTAGTAGTACCAGTTCCATAGGCATGTTACGTTTCTTAACTTGCCCTGCTATCCAGTACATATACGGCTCTGCCCGTAAAGTTACATCGTGGAGATAGCTCTTATTGCTTAAATACTTCTGTTTCTGTTCGCGAATCCGGCTGTTTTCCGGAATTCCCATCTTCAGCTCGTCGCCAATAGAGACCCACAAGTCTTGATCCTGTGCGAAAGACGTCCCATCGTCTGCCCATCGCGATTGACTTGTAAACTTCCCTGCTTCCCCTTGACCAGCTGCAGAAAGGCTCTGTGCGTGCTGTTGTACGTTGCCAGTGTTCTGAGACGACTGGCAACCCACAAGCAGGACAGAGGCGAGTAATATCGCTTTTGCCTTCATGTGTGTGTCAATAGTTGCTTAAAAGACGAGCGATGATAACGACGAATATTTAAAAAGGCAACACGCAATTATCAGAAGTTATCTTTCCTGGCCCTTAACCACGCGAAAAACTCTTCTGGTTGTTGCATATTTGTTTCTTCATTAATTTTGTTAATTAAATCAATATCATCTGTTCTGAGAAATAAATTAATTTTACGTTCATTTTTCAGAATTCCGGGGAGTGTTTTTTGGTTTTTTGCACGTAACTCCTTAACTTTGCGGTAATAATCCTGAATCGCCACATCCTCCGGCAGAACGTGCATTGCAAACTTCATATTCGCTAAAGTATATTCGTGTGCGCAGCAAATGAGGGTGTCTTCGGGAAGGGCGTTAATTTTCTGGAAGGACTGGTACATCTGGGCTGGCGTGCCTTCAAACAATCTTCCGCAGCCGCCAGAGAACATGGTATCACCACAGAAAAGATAAGGAAAACTGAAGAACGAGATATGTCCTAAAGTGTGACCCGGGGTGGCAATTACGGAAAACTCCGACTCAAGAATGAGGATCTTTTCTCCATCTTCGACTATGCGCGTGGCCCCCTTATCTTGTGTCTCAGCGGGTCCGTAGACCACAAGATGCGGAAATTTTGCACAGATCGCCGCCACGCCGCCCACATGGTCGTGGTGATGATGGGTCAGCAGTATTGCTTCCGGCTGCCACTGGTTTTGCTCAATGGCCTTCAGCACCGGCTCAGCCTCGCCAGGATCGACAATAATGCAGCGACCTTCATCATTGGTTAAAACCCAGATGTAATTGTCCTGAAAAGCAGGAATACTGATAAGATTCATACATTACCTCTCATAGCGTGGCGGGTGTTTTGATGAAACCGGCAAGGATACCTCAGATTGTCTCAGCACCAGCACATTGGGCGGAATTGCCCTGGGGTGAATACTATCGCGAAGCGCTTGAGCAGCAGCTTAAGCCCTGGTTCGCGAAAATGTATGGTTTTCACCTGCTTAAGATTGGCAATCTGAGCGCGGAAATCAACACTGAAAGTTGTGGGATTTCACATCAGGTCAACGTTTCGCTGGGGGGGGAGCCGGTTCAGGTGAAGGCCAATCCGCTGCATCTGCCGTTTGCGGAAAAGTCCGTGGATGCCTGCCTGCTGGCGCATTCGCTGCCCTGGTGCGACGATCCGCACCGGTTACTTCGCGAAGCCGACCGGGTACTGATTGACGACGGCTGGCTGGTGATCAGCGGATTTAATCCGATGAGTCTGATGGGCTTGCGCAAGCTGGTGCCGGTGCTGCGCCGTACCCCGCCGTACAATAGCCGGATGTTCACCCTGATGCGCCAGCTGGACTGGCTGTCGCTGCTCAACTTTGAGGTGATGCACCATAGCGGTTTTCAGGTCTTACCCTGGACGCGGCAGGGCGGGAAGATGCTCACCACCCATTTCCCGGCGCTGGGCTGTATGCAGCTGATTGTGGCGCGTAAGCGAACCATCCCCCTGACGCTCAATCCCATGAAGCAAAGCAAGGCAAAAACGCGGTTGCGTGCCGCCGTGGGCGCCACGCGACAATACCGTAAGCCCTGATCAAGCTTCTGGTTTATACCCTACGTCTTCATGCTGCGGATTCATGGCGGCAGCGCGGGCCAGCTCGTCGCAACGTTCGTTCTCGGGGTGTCCGGCGTGGCCTTTCACCCATTCCCACTGGATTTTATGCTGGCTGAGTGCCGCATCCAGGCGCTGCCAGAGATCGACATTCTTAACCGGTTTTTTGTCAGCGGTTTTCCAGCCCCGTTTTTTCCAGTTATGGATCCATTGGGTGATCCCCTGGCGCACATACTGGCTGTCGGTGCTCAGCACAATATCGCAGTGCTCTTTCAGCGCCTCGAGGGCCACAATCGCAGCCATCAACTCCATACGGTTGTTGGTGGTCAGACGATAGCCCTCGTTGAAGGTTTTTTCGTGTTCGCGATAACGCAAAATCGCACCGTATCCCCCCGGGCCCGGGTTGCCGAGGCACGATCCGTCGGTGTAAATCTCTACCTGTTTACGCATCCTGGCAGACATCCTGTAATCAAAACGGTAAGTCTGACATAAATGGTCGTCCTCAGCACTGCAAAATAGAGTCGATGCGAATTAGCCTTTGAACGCCTGGTCAGGTTGTTTACAATGTCGCCGTTGAACAGAGCAGGTTTTCAGAATGAGTATTGCAGACACACATAACGCCGACAGGATCATCGTCCTCGATACCGAAACCACGGGTATGAACCAGATCGGTGCTCACTATGAAGGGCACAAGATCATCGAGATCGGTGCGGTAGAGGTGATCAACCGCCGTCTTACCGGCAATAACTTCCACGTCTACCTGAAGCCAGACCGGCTGGTGGACCCGGAAGCCTTTGGCGTTCACGGTATCGCAGATGAATTCTTGCTGGATAAACCCACCTTTGCCGACGTCGCCGATGAATTCATCGACTACATCAAAGGCGGCGAGCTGGTCATTCATAACGCCTCGTTTGATATCGGCTTTATGGATTATGAATTCAGCAAGCTCAACCGCGGCCTGCCGAAGACCGACACCTTCTGTAAAGTCACCGACAGTCTGGCGCTGGCGAGAAGGATGTTCCCCGGCAAGCGTAACAGCCTCGATGCGTTGTGCTCGCGCTATGAAATAGATAACAGCAAACGAACGCTGCACGGGGCATTACTCGATGCCCAGATCCTGGCCGATGTCTACCTGATCATGACGGGTGGCCAGACAGCCCTGGCCTTTAATGCCGATAACGATTCGCAGCAGCAGGTCGGGGAGGGCGAAATCCAGCGCATTATTCGTCAGTCCAGCGCCTTACGCGTCATTCTCGCCAGCGATGAAGAGCTGGTGGCTCATGAATCACGTCTCGATCTGGTGCAGAAGAAGGGCGGAAGCTGCCTCTGGCGCGGTTAAACGCGGCAGAAATGCTGGTAAAATAACCTTTTGGATCGTTTTTGCAGCAAACGATTCAAAAGCAGAGAAAAAGCATTGACGGGATCGGAGGCAAACCGTAATATCTGCCTCGTTCCCAAGGGAACACAGCGGAGCGGTAGTTCAGTCGGTTAGAATACCTGCCTGTCACGCAGGGGGTCGCGGGTTCGAGTCCCGTCCGTTCCGCCACTATTCAGAAGGCCTGAATCAGCAATGATTCAGGCCTTTCTCATTTTATCGTGCTGCTGATTTGGCCGGGTAAGCAGCGCTGGTGCCGCCCGGCAGTTGTTTAGTTGATGCTAAACGGATCCGCATCCTGCCAGGCAGGAAACTTCTCCCGATACTCTCTCAGGGCCGTCAACGACAGCTCGGCGTCAATGCGCGTCGCATGGTGCGGCTCTGCGGTGGCGATGATCTCGCCCTGCGGGTTAATCACCCGGCTGTCGCCACGATAGTGATGCCCGTTGCCGTCGGTACCGACCCGGTTGCAGCCCGCAACATAGGCCTGGTTCTCAATCGCCCGTGCGGTCAGCAGCGCCTGCCAGTGCAGCGAGCGTGGAGCTGGCCAGTTAGCGACATACAGCGCAAGGTCATAATCGTTACGGTTACGCGACCACACCGGGAAGCGCAGGTCGTAACAAACTAACGGCAGAATGCGCCAGCCGCGCCATTCGAACACCAGCCGCTCGTTACCCGCTTCATAATGCTGGTGCTCATCCGCCATGCGGAACAGGTGGCGCTTATCGTAGAAGTGCACCTTGCCCTCGGGCTCAACCAGCAGAAAACGGTTAACTGGCCCACGTTCAGTCTGCAGCGCGGCGCTCCCGGCGATTAACGCCTGGGTTTGCTGGGCTCTGGCCTGCATCCAGGCGACCACATCTTCCTGCGGCAGGGACTGTTTTGCCGCTTCCATGGCAAACCCGGTGGTGAACATTTCCGGCAGGATAATGATATCGCGCCCGGCGATCCCCTCCAGCTGACGATCAAAATGGCGCAGGTTGGCGGGGCCATCCATCCACACCAGCGGTTGTTGCAAAAGCGTAATCTTCAAACCAGGCACAGTAAGACTCCTCGAAGAACCACATTTTGACACTGTAGCACGACAATCAGAGAAACGGGTGGCAATAAAAAACCCCGCACCAGGCGGGGTTGTTTAGTGCTGAAACAGGTTAGGCGGCTTCAGGTTTACGTACGATTTCTGTCAGCTTTACCGGCTGCGTCGCCAGCTCTTCCGGGTCGAAATCATCAACGTTAATACTGCGCAGACGGCTCTCTTCAGCTTTGATCAGCAGGGCGGCTTCATCTTTATTAATGATACCGCCAGCCAGGGCCTGTTTCGCCAGCTCATCCAGGCGGGTGAACGGCAGGTTTTTGCCCAGCTGTTTGCAGATCTTCTGATGAATCGGATCGGCCGCCATCACATCCAGCAGCGCCTCTTCCAGCAGACCCACCGGGTTATGCTCGCTCGGGGTCAGATACTGGCCGCGACCAATACGGGAGCGGGTTGCGCTCGGCACCTGCAGGATCTTCGCCACTTTATGATCCAGCTTATCGGACGGCGCCAGATAGTGACGACCGGTCGGGAAGATGACCACGCGCAGGGCACCTGCGACAAAGCGGTTCGGGAAGTTCACCAGCAGATCGTCAATGGCCTGCTCTGCCTGATAGAGCGCATCCTGCACGCCCCAGTGCACCAGCGGCAGATCCGCTTCATGACGGCCTTCATCGTCGTAGCGTTTCAGTACCGCCGAGGCGAGGAAGATCTGGCTCAGCACATCACCCAGACGCGCGGAGATACGTTCCCGGCGTTTCAGGCTGCCGCCAAGCACCGCCATCGACACGTCGGACAGCAGCGCAAGGTTGGCGCTCAGACGGTTCAGATGCTGATAGTAACGACGGGTCGCATCGCCGGTTGGCGTGGCGCTGGTCAGGCCGCGGGTCAGACCCAGCCAGAAGCTGCGCATTTCGTTGCTGCCGACGTGACCGATGTGTTTGAACAGCAGTTTATCGAACGCATCAACATCGTTATTCTGCGCGGCCGCCATCTCTTCCAGCACGTATGGATGGCAGCGGATCGCACCCTGGCCAAAGATCATCATGCTGCGGGTCAGAATGTTGGCCCCTTCCACGGTGATGGCAATAGGTGCGCCCTGATAGCCGCGCGCCAGGAAATTACCTTCGCCGAGCATAATGCCTTTGCCGCCGGCAATATCCATCGCATCAATGATCGACTGCTGCGCACGGTGGGTACAGTGGTACTTCACAATTGCCGACAGCACGGCCGGTTTCTCGCCGAGCATGATGCCGTAGGTAATCAAAGATGCTGCGGCATCCATCACATAGGCGTTGCCTGCGATACGGGCCAGTGGCTCCTCAATTCCTTCCATCTTACCGATAGAGATTTTGAACTGACGGCGGATGTGGGCGTAAGCGCCAATCCCCATCGCCACCGATTTCAGGCCGCCGGTTGAGTTCGACGGCAGGGTAATGCCGCGGCCAACAGACAGACATTCCACCAGCATACGCCAGCCCTGACCGGCCATTTTCGGGCCGCCGATGATATAATCAATCGGCACAAAGATATCCTGACCGCGGGTCGGGCCGTTCTGGAACGGCACGTTCAGCGGGAAGTGACGACGACCAATTTCCACGCCCGGGGTAGAGGTAGGGATCAGCGCACAGGTAATGCCCAGATCCTCTTCACCGCCTAACAGCTTGTTCGGGTCAGAGAGTTTAAACGCCAGTCCCAGCACGGTAGCGATTGGCGCCAGAGTGATATAACGCTTGTTCCAGGTGAGGCGCATGCCCAGCACCTGCTCACCCTGCCAGTCGCCCATGCAGACCACGCCAGTATCCGGGATGGCACCGGCATCGGAACCCGCTTCCGGGCTGGTCAGTGCGAAGCAGGGGATTTCCAGACCGCGAGCCAGACGCGGCAGATAGTGATCTTTCTGCTCTTCAGTACCGTAGTGCTGCAGCAGTTCGCCCGGACCTAAGGAGTTAGGCACGCCAACGGTGATCGCCAGGATCCCGGAGACGCCAGCCAGCTTTTGCAGTACGCGAGCCTGAGCGTAAGCAGAGAACTCCAGCCCGCCGTACTCTTTCTTGATGATCATCGCGAAGAAGCGATGCTCTTTTAAAAATGCCCACAGTTCCGGCGGCAGATCGGCCATCTCATGGGTGATCTGGAAGTCATTCGCCATCCGGCAGGCTTCTTCAACCGGACCATCGATAAACGCCTGCTCTTCAGCAGTAAGGCGCGGCTGCGGGTAGTTATGCAGCTTTTTCCAGTCAGGATTACCCTGGAACAGCTCGCCTTCCCACCAGGTGGTGCCTGCATCAATCGCTTCTTTCTCGGTACGCGACATCGGCGGCATCACCTTACGGAAGCCACGGAATACCGGAGCTGAAATCAGCGACTTACGCATGGAGCGGACGTTGAACGGCACCAGCATGATTGCCAGCGGGACCAGCACCCAGGTCGTCCAGATGCCGGCGACGCCAAGCGCAGCCGTCCAGGCCAGTAAGATGAAGCTGCTCAGAAGTAAGCTGACCCGGTGATAGAACAACACCCCGAGCAGAACAACGGATAAGAGAATACTTAAAATCATCATAAAGAAATGCTCCCTGTCTTGTAGGAGGTCTGACCACTTGTGATGATATGGTTGTAGTGGATGTTATTTCTTTTAGCAATGCATTCACAAAATAATTACAACCTGGTTCACATTGTTCATGTTTTACGCGGCACAAATAAGCAAAACGCCCGTCGATTCATGCGGCTTTAGCTTCTCGCTTTTCCCGCTATCCGGTAAACTTGCTCTGTTATTTCATCAATACTGAAGGATTATCCTCATGTACCAGGATCTTATTCGTAACGAACTGAACGAAGCGGCGGAAACGCTGGCTAACTTTCTGAAAGATGAAGCCAATATTCACGCTATTCAGCGCGCGGCGGTCCTGCTGGCCGACAGCTTCAAAGCGGGCGGTAAAGTGCTCTCCTGTGGCAATGGCGGTTCACATTGTGATGCCATGCACTTTGCCGAAGAGCTGACCGGTCGTTATCGTGAAAACCGCCCGGGCTACCCGGCGATTGCGATCTCTGACGTCAGCCACATCTCCTGCGTGGGCAATGACTTCGGTTACGATCACATCTTCTCCCGCTATGTTGAAGCGGTGGGCCGTGAAGGGGATGTCCTGCTGGGGATTTCCACCTCCGGCAACTCCGGCAACGTGATCAAAGCGATTGACGCGGCACGTGAGAAGGGGATGAAAGTGATCACCCTGACCGGCAAAGACGGCGGCAAAATGGCCGGTACGGCGGATATCGAAATTCGCGTGCCTCACTTCGGTTACGCTGACCGTATTCAGGAAATTCATATCAAAGTCATTCACATCCTGATCCAGCTGATCGAAAAAGAGATGGTTAAATAAGACTTCGCTGGGGGGTTAGCGCCCCCCGCTGTTGTGGAGGTGATGTATGTGCGAACTGCTCGGGATGAGCGCCAATGTGCCGACCGATATCTGCTTTAGTTTCACCGGGCTGGTGCAGCGCGGTGGAGGAACCGGGCCGCATAAAGACGGCTGGGGTATCACCTTCTACGAAGGGAAAGGCTGTCGCACGTTCAAGGATCCACAACCCAGCTTCAACTCACCGATAGCCAAACTGGTGCAGGATTATCCGATTAAATCCCGTTCGGTGGTGGCCCACATTCGCCAGGCCAACCGCGGCGAAGTCGCGCTGGAAAACACCCATCCGTTTACCCGCGAGCTGTGGGGACGCAACTGGACCTACGCCCATAACGGCCAGCTGAGCGGCTATAAGTCGCTGGAGACCGGCAACTTCCGCCCGGTAGGGGAAACCGACAGTGAAAAGGCCTTCTGCTGGCTGCTGCACAAGCTGACCGAGCGCTACCCACGTACTCCCAGCAACATGACCGCGGTGTTTAAATACATTGCGTCGCTGGCGTCCGAGCTACGTGAGAAGGGTGTGTTCAACATGCTGTTGTCTGACGGGCGCTACGTGATGGCGTTCTGCTCCACGAACCTGTTCTGGATCACCCGGCGGGCACCGTTCGGCGTGGCAAAGCTTCTGGATCAGGATGTGGAAATTGATTTTCAGACAGAGACCACACCGAACGATGTGGTCACTGTGATTGCGACGCAGCCGCTGACGGGCAACGAAACCTGGCAAAAGATTATGCCAGGCGAGTGGATCTTATTTTGTCTCGGGGAGCGCGTAGTTTGACGCCAGCTGTGGCTGGACGACTTCGTGGCTCAGCGGCTTGCTGACTACGTAACGTCCATCCACTACCGAAACGGTCGGCGGCTTACGCGTCTGCTGGAAGTAATCATAACCTGGCTTCAACTGCTTCCAGAAATCCGCGTAGTACGAGGTTTTGTGACGCGCCATATTGGCGTCGGTCATCCGGAACGGATAGATGCTTACCTGCACCGCAGACTGGCCAAACACCAGCGCGCCGGTCACAAACTGGAAGATCTCATCAATCCCGCTGTCGGTCATGGCGTAGCAGCCAACGGAAACACAGGCTCCGTGGATCATCAGGTATTTACCGTCATAACCATGGGCACGGTCATAGGCATTCGGGAAGCCGATGTTGATGGCTTTATAGAAGCGGCTGTCTGGTTTGAGCTGGCTGCGCTGAACGCTGTAGAACCCCTCCGGGCTTTTAAAATCGCCCTGACGCTGTTTCGGGCCGAGGCCGCCGGAGTAGTTACAGATTTTATAGCTGTCGAGTAGCTGATACGTCTCACCCATCTTCACGTACAGGTCTAACGTGCGCTCTTCCTTAAAGATCTGAATATAGACCGGAGAGCCCATCAACTGCTGCTTGTATTCTTTGCTTACAGGCGTCGTAGAGCTGTTGCTGCTGAGCAGCCCGGCAAACGAAACGCACGGAATAAGAAGCATCGCAATGAACAATGCGATTTTACGCATACTACATGTTCCTTGATAAAACATAACCAACTTGCCAGGACGGCAAAAGAGACCCGAAATCAGATTTATCTGCATTAGGCGTGCTCACATTAGCACCACTGCATTTTTTCGCAAGCGTCAGCACGTCGGTTTACAAAATAGTTTTACCTTATAACCTGGATTGACCTCGCTGGCTTTGAGAACTTTGCGTAATCGGTCGCATTTTAGCACCCGCCGCTGCGTTATCGCTGCCGCCCGATCGGTGAAAATGGTACACTGCGCCCGTCTTATGACCGAAGGGTAAGAAAGGAAGCTTTTTCAGGATCATCCGCGATCCTGCTGGTCACACGGGCGAGTTCTCGCCGCCTTTCTTCATCCTGTGCAACGACTTCTGACTCGTCCGGCTTTCTGGCCGGAACGGTTATTCATGGATAACAACTAACACTATGATTAGAATCAGAAAAGGACTTGATTTGCCGATTTCCGGCATCCCCGTACAGCAGATTTCGCCCTGTGCGACACCCCGCCATGTGGCGATCCTCGGGGACGACTATGTGGGTATGCGTCCCACCATGCTGGTGCAGGAAGGCGACAGCGTCATTAAGGGCCAGGCGCTATTCGAGGATAAAAAAAATCCCGGCGTTCTGTTTACCGCACCCGCCAGCGGGACGATTGCGGCTATCCATCGCGGCGAGCGGCGGGTGCTGCAATCGGTGGTGATCCGCGTGGAAGGCGATCGCCAGCGCGAGTTTACTCGCCACGATGTCGCTGAACTGCCCACGCTCTCCCGCCAGGCCGTGCAGGCGCAGCTGCTGGAGTCAGGCCTGTGGACGGCGCTGCGTACCCGTCCCTTCAGCAAAACCCCGGTGCCCGGCACCGTGCCGGCTGCCATTTTCGTCACCGCCATGGACACCAATCCGCTCAGCGCCGACCCGCAGCCGATTATTCTGGCGCAGCGTCAGGCATTTGATGCCGGGCTGACGATCCTCACGCGCCTGACGGAGGGCAAAGTACATGTCTGCCAGGTGGGCGGCGGCAAGCTGGGCGGACACCCGCAGGGTAAAGTGACGTTTAACGCCTTCGCCGGGCCACATCCGGCAGGCTTGCCAGGGACGCACATCCATTTCCTGGAAGCCGTCAGCCAGACAAAACAGGTCTGGCATCTGAACTACCAGGACGTTATCGCCATCGGCAAACTGTTCCTCACCGGCGAGCTTTGTACCGAGCGGGTTATCGCTCTTGGCGGCCCGCAGATGCGCAACCCGCGCCTGGTGCGCACCTGCCTGGGCGCAGACATCAACGACCTGCTGGTGGACGAAACCCTGGAGGGCGAAAACCGTCATATTTCGGGTTCCGTACTGAGCGGCAGGCATGCCACAGGCGCGCAGGCCTGGCTCGGGCGCTTTCATTTACAGGTCAGCGTGGTAAGAGAAGGGCGCGAGAAAGAGCTGTTCGGCTGGGTGATGCCCGGCAGAGAGAAGTTCTCCGTTACCCGCACCACGCTGGGCCACTTCCTGCGCAACAAGCTGTTTAACTTCTCCACCGATACCAACGGCGGTGAGCGGGCGATGGTGCCTATCGGCAACTACGAGCGCGTGATGCCGCTCGATATCCTGCCGACCCTGCTGCTGCGCGATCTGCTGGCGGGCGATACCGATGGCGCTCAGGCGCTGGGTTGCCTTGAGCTGGACGAAGAAGATCTGGCGCTGTGCACCTACGTTTGTCCCGGTAAATACGAATACGGACCGGTATTGCGCGAGGTGTTAACCCGCATTGAGCAGGAAGGATAACTGATGGGCCTGAAACATTTCATTGAAAAGCTGGAGCCGCACTTTACCCAAGGCGGCAAGCTGGAAAAGTATTACCCGCTGTTTGAAGCGACCGCGACGCTCCTCTATACGCCAGGCCAGGTCACCAAAGGGGCCGCGCACGTGCGCGACGCCATCGATCTCAAGCGCATGATGATCCTCGTCTGGTTCGCGGTGTTCCCGGCGATGTTCTGGGGCATGTACAACGTCGGCCTGCAGACCATCCCGGCGCTGACGCATCTGTATGATACCCAGCAGCTGCCGCAGATTATCGCAGGCGACTGGCACTACCGGTTGGCGCAGATGCTGGGCGTCAGCTTTACCCCTGATGCCGGTTGGATCAGCATGATGACCCTGGGGGCGGTCTACTTCCTGCCCATCTACCTGACGGTATTTCTGGTCGGCGGCTTCTGGGAAGTGCTGTTCGCGATTATCCGCAAGCACGAGATCAACGAAGGCTTCTTTGTCACCTCCATTCTGTTTGCCCTGATTGTGCCGCCAACGTTGCCGCTGTGGCAGGCGGCGATGGGCATCAGCTTTGGCGTGGTGATGGCGAAGGAGATCTTCGGCGGTACCGGCCGCAACTTCCTTAACCCGGCCCTTGCCGGACGTGCGTTCCTGTTCTTTGCCTACCCGGCGCAAATCTCCGGCGATCTGGTCTGGACGGCGGCAGACGGCTTTTCCGGTGCGACGCCGCTGTCGCAGTGGGCCGCCCACGGTGGCGAGGCGCTGGTCAACAACGCCACCGGGCAGCCGGTCAGCTGGTTCGATGCCTTTATCGGCACCATCCCGGGCTCGATAGGTGAAGTCTCGACCCTGATGATCCTGATTGGCGGCGCCATTATTCTGTTTGGCCGCGTCGCCTCCTGGCGCATTGTGGCGGGCGTGATGCTCGGCATGATCCTCACCGCGACGCTGTTTAACCTGATTGGCTCGGCGACCAACCCGATGTTTGCCATGCCGTGGTACTGGCATCTGGTGCTGGGCGGCTTTGCCTTCGGCATGATGTTTATGGCCACCGACCCGGTGTCGGCCTCCTTTACCGACAAAGGCAAATGGTGGTACGGGGCGCTGATTGGCGTGATGTGCGTGCTTATCCGCGTGGTGAACCCGGCCTATCCGGAAGGGATGATGCTGGCGATCCTGTTCGCCAACCTGTTTGCGCCGCTGTTCGATTACCTGGTAGTACGGGCCAACATCAAACGGAGGAAGGCGCGTGGCTGAGATAAAAAATAATGACAGCATCGGCAAGACGCTGATGGTGGTCGTCGTGCTGTGTCTGGTCTGCTCCATCGTGGTGGCGGGCTCTGCGGTAGGCCTCAAGTCACGCCAGCAGGAGCAACGCGCCCTCGACAAGCAGCGTAACATTCTGGCGGTGGCCGGGCTGATGCAGGGCGAAATGAGCGCCGATGATGTGGCGCAGGTTTTTGCTGAACGCATCACGCCGCGTCTGGTGGATCTCAATACCGGCGAGCTGCTGGAGAGCGATCCGTCCAGCTACAACCAGGCGCAGGCGCTGAAAGATCCGCAGCGCAGCACCGAACTTGAAGCCAGCCAGGATCCGGCTGGCATTAAGCGCCGCAGCAATACGGCGGAGATCTATCTGGTGCGCGATGAGCAAAAGCGCGTTCAGGAGCTGGTCCTGCCGGTGTACGGCAACGGGCTGTGGTCGATGATGTATGCCTTTGTCGCCCTCAACACCGATGGCCGCACGGTTAAAGGCATCACTTACTACGATCAGGGCGAAACCCCCGGGCTGGGCGGTGAAGTGGAAAACCCGGCCTGGCGGGCGCAGTTTGTCGGCAAAAAAGTGCTGGATGATAACGGCCAGCCGGCGCTGAAGGTGATGAAAGGGGCCGCGCGACCGGGCGATGAGTACGCCGTCGATGGCCTGTCCGGTGCCACGCTGACCTCAAACGGCGTGCAGCACAGCTTTGATTTCTGGATGGGTGAGCTGGGTTTTGGACCCTTTCTTAAAAAGGTACGTGAAGGAGAGCTGAACAATGGCTGATGCGGGCGAACTGAAAGAAGTTAAACGGGTTCTTATCGGGCCGCTCATCGCCAACAACCCGATCACCCTGCAGGTGCTGGGCGTCTGTTCGGCGCTGGCGGTCACCACCAAGCTGGAAACTGCGGTGGTGATGACCCTGGCCGTCACCCTGGTGACGGCGTTTTCCAGCATGTTCATCTCGATGATCCGCCACCACATCCCCAACAGCGTGCGCATTATCGTGCAGATGGCGATCATCGCCTCGCTGGTGATCGTGGTGGATCAGCTGCTGCGGGCCTTTGCCTACGAAACTTCAAAGCAGCTGTCGGTATTTGTCGGCCTGATCATCACCAACTGCATCGTGATGGGGCGCGCAGAAGCCTATGCCATGAAAATGCCGCCGCTGGCGAGCTTTATGGACGGCATCGGCAACGGTCTCGGCTATGGCGTGATCCTGCTGACGGTCGGTTTTCTGCGTGAGCTCATCGGCAGCGGCAAGCTGTTTGGCATCACCGTGCTCGATACCGTGCAAAACGGCGGCTGGTATCTGCCGAACGGCCTGTTCCTGCTGGCCCCCAGCGCGTTCTTCATTATCGGTTTGCTGATCTGGGCGGTGAGAACCTGGCGCCCCGAGCAGCAGGAAAAGGAGTAACCGACAATGGCTCATTACCTGAGTTTGTTTGTGCGGGCGGTGTTTGTTGAAAACATGGCGCTCGCGTTTTTCCTCGGCATGTGTACGTTCCTTGCTGTCTCGAAAAAGGTGTCGACCGCCTTCGGCCTGGGCGTTGCCGTTACGGTGGTGCTGGGGCTGTCGGTTCCCATCAACAATCTGGTCTTTAACCTGGTGCTGCGCGACGGCGCGCTGGTGGATGGCGTTGATCTGAGCTTCCTCAACTTCATCACCTTTATTGGCGTGATTGCGGCGCTGGTGCAGATCCTGGAGATGATCCTCGATAAATACTTCCCGTCACTCTACACGGCGCTGGGGATCTTCCTGCCGCTGATCGCCGTGAACTGCGCCATCTTTGGCGGCGTATCGTTCATGGTGCAGCGTGATTACAACTTTAGCGAGTCGGTGGTATACGGCTTCGGCTCCGGTATTGGCTGGATGCTGGCTATCGTGACGATGGCGGGCCTGCGCGAAAAAATGAAGTATGCCAACGTGCCGGCCGGATTGCGCGGCTTAGGGATCACCTTTATCACCACCGGTCTGATGGCGCTGGGCTTCATGTCCTTCTCCGGTGTGCAGCTGTAAGGGCTAAATGTATGGAAATTATACTTGGCGTAGTGATGTTCACGCTGATTGTGCTGGTGCTCTCGGGGCTGATCCTGGTAGCGCGGTCAAAGCTGGTGAACTCCGGCGATGTGATCATCGAGATTAACGATGAGGCGGATAAGCAGATCCGCACCCCTGCGGGCGACAAGCTGCTGAACACCCTCTCCGGCAATGGCATTTTTATCTCTTCTGCCTGCGGCGGCGGTGGCTCCTGTGGACAGTGTCGGGTCACGGTCAAAGAGGGCGGCGGGGATATTCTGCCGACCGAGTTGTCGCACATCAGCAAGCGTGAGGCGAAAGAGGGCTGCCGTCTGGCCTGTCAGGTGGCGGTGCGCCAGAACATGAAGATTGAGCTGCCGGAGGAGATCTTCGGCGTGAAAAAGTGGCAATGCGAGGTTATCTCTAACGATAATAAGGCCACCTTCATTAAAGAGCTGAAGCTGCGCGTTCCCGATGGGGAAGACGTGCCGTTCCGCGCGGGCGGCTACATTCAGATCGAATGTCCGGCGCATACCGTCGCATACAAAGACTTTGACGTGCCGGACGAGTACCGCGGCGACTGGGACAAATTCAACCTGTTCCGCTTTGTCTCTGAGGTTAAAGAGCCGACGCTGCGCGCCTACTCCATGGCCAACTACCCGGACGAGAAAGGCATCATCATGCTCAACGTGCGTATCGCCACGCCGCCGCCGGGCGTACCGGATGCGCCGCCGGGGATTATGTCGTCCTATATCTGGTCGCTGAAGGCCGGGGATAAGGTCACCATTTCCGGGCCGTTTGGTGAGTTTTTTGCCAAAGAGACCGACGCCGAAATGGTGTTTATCGGCGGGGGCGCCGGGATGGCGCCGATGCGTTCGCACATCTTCGACCAGCTTAAGCGCCTCGGCAGTCAGCGTAAGATCAGCTTCTGGTACGGTGCCCGTTCGCTACGGGAGATGTTCTATCAGGAGGAGTTTGAACAGCTGGCGCGGGATAACCCGAACTTCAGCTTCCACATTGCGCTGTCCGATCCGCAGCCGGAAGATAACTGGACCGGCTATACCGGGTTCATCCATAACGTGCTGTATGAAAACTACCTCAAACATCACGCCGCGCCGGAAGACTGTGAGTTCTACATGTGCGGGCCGCCAATGATGAACGCCGCCGTGATCAAAATGCTGCAGGATCTCGGCGTGGAAGATGAGAACATCATGCTGGATGATTTTGGAGGCTGATGATGGTGACCTTCCTGCTGACCTTTGCGATCTTTGTGCTGGTGATATTTGGCATGTCGCTCGGCTGGATTATCAAGCGCAAAAGCATTCAGGGCAGCTGCGGCGGCATCTCCTCGCTGGGGATGGAGAAAGTCTGCGACTGCCCGGAGCCCTGCGACGCGCGTAAAAAGCGCATGGAACGCGAAGCTCAGCGCCAGCAAAACCGGATCCTCTGAACGAAACAGGCCGCAGCAGCGGCCTGTTTTTTTTACTTCATCCAGGCTCTGGCCTGGGCGGGTGAATCCACCATCACGCCGTCGGCCCCCAAACCTAGTGCTTTCTGGTAATCCTCGGCGGAGTTAACGCCAAGCAGGATCACATGGGCATTCCCCTGAGAGCGGAAGCAGTCCATCGCCTCTTTGTCCCACGTCAGAGTGGCGGGGGAGACGCCATCGCCCAGCGTGAATTTCTCTACCACTTCCACCTTGCGGTTCAGCTCCAGCCCGTACCACCAGGCATCCATTTTCTTTGCTGGCGGCAGGCAAACGTGGTTCAGGGAGATATTCGCCAGCCGGGTGCGCGTTTCGCTGCGGGTGACAAAGCGCGGCACCTCTGCAGGCAGCGCCTCCAGATAGCGATCCTCTGTGGAATAGACGCGAACACGTGTCAGGCTGTTGGTCTCTTTCAGCACGCCAAGCAGCTGTTTGCCCATCTCAGCCGGATCGGCGTCGGGGGATTTAATGTCGATATAGAACGGGACGTCAGGCCAGCGTTCAAGCACCGCTTTCAGGGTCGGAATGGTGGTTCCGGCGACCTTTTCTTTCCATTTTGCCCCGGCATCAAATGTCGCCAGTTCGGCCTGGGTGTACTGGGAGACGTTGCCCTTTGCGGCGGTTAACGCGCTGAGATCGCTGGGACGATAGAGAACCGGCACGCCGTCGCGACTGAGCTGCACGGTGATCCAGATAGCCTGCGCGCGGTTTTCCAGCGCCAGCTTGATGGCCGGGAGGGTATTCTCCGGTGCGTCGGCGGTTCCGCCACGGTGAGCGATAATTTGTGGACTGGCCCAGGCCGTGGACGTCAGCAGAAGTGAGGCGATAATCATCTTTTTCATGAATAGTTTTCCATTTTAAATCATGTAATTCAATGAGTTGTAAGTGTGTGAGGGCTTACCCTTGTACCACGCTTTGATGACAGAAGTGAGACGGTAAATCTGCTGACGCATTTTTAGCTCTTTGTTATACTGTGCATAATTACAGGTGTGGTGACGATGATGCGCAAGATAATCCATGTTGATATGGACTGTTTTTTTGCTGCGGTAGAGATGCGCGACAACCCGGCGCTGCGGGATATCCCCATTGCCATTGGCGGCAGTCGTGTCCAGCGCGGGGTGATCAGCACTGCAAACTATCCGGCGCGTAAGTTTGGCGTGCGCAGCGCCATGCCGACCGCGATGGCGTTAAAACTCTGCCCGCACCTCACCCTATTACCCGGACGTTTTGAGGCCTATAAAGAAGCGTCCCACCATATTCGCGAAATCTTCTCCCGCTACACTTCCCTGATTGAACCCCTGTCGCTGGACGAAGCCTATCTGGACGTCACCGACAGCCTGCACTGCCACGGCTCCGCCACGCTGATGGCCCAGCAGATCCGCCAGACGATTTTCGATGAGCTGCAGCTCACCGCCTCGGCGGGCGTTGCGCCGGTAAAATTTCTCGCCAAAATTGCCTCGGATCTCAATAAGCCCAACGGCCAGTATGTGATCACTCCTGAGGAGGTGCCGGCGTTTATCAAAACGCTGCCGCTCGGCAAGATCCCCGGCGTGGGGAAAGTCTCTGCGGCCAAGCTGGAGAGCATGGGGCTGCGCACCTGCGGGGACGTGCAGAACAGCGATCTGGCAATGCTGTTGAAGCGCTTTGGTAAGTTTGGCCGGGTGCTGTGGGAGCGGAGCCAGGGCATTGATGAGCGCAACGTTAACAGCGAGCGGCTGCGTAAATCGGTGGGCGTGGAACGCACCCTGGCCGAGGATATTCATGACTGGGCAGACTGCGAAGCCATAATCGTCGGGCAGCTCTATCCTGAGCTGGAGCGGCGGCTGGCGAAGGTCAAACCGGATCTGCTGATTGCCCGCCAGGGGGTAAAACTCAAGTTTAACGACTTTCAGCAAACCACCCAGGAACACGTCTGGCCGCGGCTGAACAAAGAGGATTTGATTGCGACCGCGAAGAAAACCTGGGAAGAGCGACGGGCAGGGCGGGGTGTGCGGCTGGTGGGGTTACACGTCACGCTGCTGGATCCGCAGCTGGAGCGGCAGCTGGTGCTGGGGCTGTAAAAAAGCCCGGTGGCGCTGACGCTTACCGGGCCTACGAACTACTGCCCGGTGGCGCTGACGCTTACCGGGCCTACGAACTACTGCCCGGTGGCGCTGACGCTTACCGGGCCTACAAAAGGCGCCTGCCCCGTAGGCCCGGCAAACGCAGTGCCGCCGGGCAACAAGGCTGATTACTTCGTCGGGATCGCTTTCAGCAGTTCGGTCAGCAGGGTCCAGTAATGGCCCACGCTTTCGATATGAACCTGCTCATCCGGAGAGTGAGGACCGGTAATGGTTGGCCCGATGGAAACCATGTCCATATCCGGGTACGGTTTCTTGAACAGACCGCACTCCAGACCGGCGTGGATCACCTGAATGTTCGGGGTGCTGTTGAACAGACGCTGATAGGTTTCACGCACCAGCGCCATCACTGGTGAACTCGCATCTGGCTGCCAGCCCGGGTAGCTGCCCTTGGCGACGGTTTTCGCGCCAGAGAGCTTGCCCAGAGATTCCAGCATGCTCACCACATAATCTTTCCCGCTGTCGATCAAGGAGCGGATCAGGCAGATGATCTCTGCGCTGTCGTCAGCCATGGTCACCACGCCGACGTTCAGGGAGGTTTCCACCACGCCTTTCGCCACGTCAGAGTTGCGGATCACGCCGTTCGGGGTCGCATTCAGCAACTGAACAAAGCGGTCGCGTGACTGTTCGGTCAGCGCGGCTTTGTCCGTTGTGATGGCTTCCAGCACCACAGTCAGGTTCTTCTCTTTCGCGTCCAGTTCGTTTTTCAGGATATCCAGATAAACGGTAGAGAGCTTTTTCAGCGCATCGGCTTTATCTGCGGCAACGGCCAGGGTAGCGAAGGCTTCACGCGGGATGGCGTTACGCAGCGTACCGCCGTTGAAGTCCACCAGACGCAGATCCAGTTCGGCAGCGTGACCGGCCAGGAAACGGGCCAGCAGCTTGTTGGCATTGCCTAAGCCTAAGTGAATATCACCGCCGGAGTGGCCGCCTTTCAGCCCTTTCAGCGTCAGCTTGAAGGTCTGGAAACCAGCCGGGATCGCTTCACGGGTCAGCGGCAGCGTGGAGATAAAGTCGATACCGCCCGCGCAACCCATGTAGATTTCGCCTTCCTCTTCGGAGTCGGTATTGATCAGGATATCCGCCTGCAGCCAGTTCGGTTGCAGACCAAAGGCGCCATCCATACCGGCTTCTTCGGTCATGGTCAGCAGCACTTCCAGCGGACCATGCTCAACGCGATCGTCGGCCAGCACCGCCAGCGCAGAGGCCATACCGATGCCGTTATCCGCACCCAGGGTGGTGCCGCGGGCTTTGATCCACTCGCCGTCGATGTACGGCTGAATCGGATCTTTGGTGAAATCGTGTACGGTGTCGTTATTCTTCTGCGGAACCATGTCCAGGTGCGCCTGCAGCACAACCGGCTTACGGTTTTCCATGCCTGCAGTGGCTGGTTTACGGATCAGAATGTTGCCAACCTGGTCGCGCTCGGCGTGCAGCCCTTTTTCCTTCGCCCAGCCCATGATGTGTTCGGCAAGCTGTTCTTCGTGATAGGACGGGTGAGGAATGGAGCAGATTTTGGCAAAAATATCCCACAGCGGTTGTGGCGATAGTTGAGACAGTTCAGACACAGTAAGTCTCCTTGTCGATGGCCTGCAGACAATGTTGCAGGACACGGGGTTAGCAGGTTTAGAGTTACCACAAGTCAGACTTGCGAGGTGGGTTTGAGAATACCACTTTCTCTGGCGGCGGGTAGTATAAAGCAAGTAAAAACTCCGGGCGGTACCGCTTAGCACTGGTTTTTAGTGCTTCAGATCTCTATAATCTCGCGCAACCATTTTCCCCCTCGAACACTTTTTAAGCCGTATATAAACAGGCTGGGACAATTCACATGAGCGAAAAATACATCGTCACCTGGGACATGTTGCAGATTCATGCACGTAAACTGGCTGCACGCCTGATGCCATCTGAACAGTGGAAAGGCATCATCGCTGTTAGCCGCGGTGGCCTGGTACCGGGGGCATTGCTGGCACGTGAGCTGGGTATTCGTCATGTCGATACCGTGTGCATCTCCAGCTACGACCACGACAACCAGCGTGAGCTGACCGTGCTGAAACGCGCTGAAGGCGATGGTGAAGGTTTCATCGTGATTGACGATCTGGTTGATACCGGCGGTACGGCGGTTGCCATCCGCGAAATGTATCCAAAAGCGCATTTCGTGACCATCTTCGCCAAGCCGGCGGGTAAACCACTGGTTGACGATTATGTGATTGATATCCCTCAGGATACCTGGATCGAACAGCCATGGGATATGGGCGTAGCATTCATCCCGCCTATTTCAGGCCGCTAATCCATACATTTTTAACGCCCGGTGATGCCGGGCGTTATTTTTTTCGCCCCTGTCGCGTTACAATGATGCCCTCTGACGTATCTTAAGAGGCAGCGCGCAATGTCCCAGGCGAATCTCAGCGAAATTCTCTTCAAGCCCAAATTCAAACATCCGGAAACCTCGACGCTGGTTCGTCGCTTTAACAGTGGCGTACAACCGTCAGTGCAATCGGCGCTGGATGGCAAAAACATCCCGCACTGGTATCGCATGGTTAACCGTCTGATGTGGATCTGGCGCGGCATCGATCCCCGTGAAATTCTGGATGTGCAGGCGCGTATCGTGATGAGCCAGGCCGAACGGACCGACGACGATCTGTACGACACGGTGGTGGGCTATCGCGGCGGCAACTGGATCTACGAGTGGGCAAAACAGGCGATGATCTGGCAGCAAAAGGCGAGCCAGGAAGAGGATCCCCTGTTAAGCGGCAAGCACTGGCTGCATGCCTGTAACCTCTACAGTATCGCGGCTTACCCGCATCTGAAAGGCGACGAACTGGCGGAGCAGGCGCAGGCCCTGGCCAACCGCGCCTACCAGGAAGCGGCCCAGCATCTGCCGGGCCAGATGCGCGAACTCACCTTTACCGTTCCCGGCGGCCCGGCGGTGACCGGTTTTCTGCATATGCCCCCCGGCGACGGCCCCTTCCCGACGGTGATGATGTGCGGCGGCCTCGACTCGCTGCAAACCGATTACTACAGCCTCTATGAGCGCTACTTAGCCCCGAAAGGGCTGGCGATGCTGACCCTCGACATGCCGTCGATCGGCTTCTCGTCCAAATGGAAACTGACCCAGGATTCCAGCTTGCTCCACCAGCATGCCCTGAAAGCGCTGGAACAGAATCCGTGGGTGGACCACACCCGGGTGGCGGCGTTTGGCTTCCGCTTTGGCGCTAACGTCGCCGTGCGTCTGGCCTATCTGGAATCCCCACGCCTGAAAGCGGTGGCCTGTCTGGGGCCGGTGGTGCATGCGCTGTTAAGCGAACCTGCGCGCCAGGGCAACGTGCCGGAAATGTACCTTGACGTGCTGGCCAGTAGCCTCGGCATGCATGATGCTTCCGACGAGGCGCTGCGCGTGGAGCTTAATCGCTACTCGCTGAAAACTCAGGGATTGCTGGGCCGCCGCTGCCCGACGCCGATGCTCTCTGGCTTCTGGAAAAACGATCCCTTCAGCCCGGAGGAGGAGTCCCGCTTAATCACCTCGTCATCTGTCGACGGTAAGCTGCTGGAGGTGCCGTTCAGCCCGGTGTATGAGAATTTCGACAAGGCATTGCAGCAGATTACGCGTTGGATCCATCAGAGATTGTGTTAAGAGATTGCTAATTTCTTAAGGTTTGGTACAACAGTGGCTTCATAAAAGGAGATCGCAATGACGTTACCGAGTGGACATCCGAAAAGTAGAATGATCAAGAAGTTTATGGCTCTTGGCCCCTACATCCGCGAAGAGCAGTGCGAAGAGAATCGCTTTTTTTTCGACTGCCTGGCCGTGTGCGTTAACGTAAAGCCAGCGCCGGAAAAGCGCGAATTCTGGGGATGGTGGATGGAAATGGAAGCCGAAGCATCACGCTTCACCTATAGCTACCAGTTTGGCCTGTTCGATAAAGACGGTCACTGGCAGGCGGTGGCGATTAAGGATCCTGAAGTGGTCCAGCGCCTGGAGCATACCCTGCGTGAATTCCACGAGAAGGCCCGTGCGTTGCTGACGACGTTCGATCTGAAACTCGAGCCTGCTGATGATTTCACCAACGAGCCGGTAAAGCTGACCGCTTAACGTCCGACGTGAAAAACAGACAATAAAAAAACCCGGCCATCCAGCGCCGGGTTTTTTATTTTGCTCAATCAGAACTGGTAGGTCATACCGAGAGCAACGATATCATCGCTGCTCACGCCCAGTTTATTATCGTCGTCAATCTGGTTGATTTTATAATCAACAAACGCGGACATATTTTTGTTGAAATAGTAGGTCGCGCCAACGTCGATATATTTCACGATATCTTCATCACCGATGCCTTCAATATCCTTGCCTTTAGACTGGACATAACCCAGGGACGGGCGAAGACCAAAGTCAAACTGATATTGTGCCACGGCTTCGAAGTTCTGTGCTTTATTCGCAAAGCCGCCGGAGATTGGCGTCATATTGCGCGTTTCGGTGTACATGGTTGCCAGGTAAAGGTTGTTGGCGTCATATTTCAGACCGGTGCCCCAGGCTTCCGCTTTTTCACCTTCGCCACGAGCCAGCAGGTTCTGGGCGTTGGTGCGGTCAGAGTTGGTGTAGGCACCGCTGATGGCGAAGTCGCTGCCGCCGAAATCATAGGTCAGAGAGGTACCGAAACCGTCGCCGTTCTGTTTCTTCGCTTCGCGGCCTTCGTTTTTACCCTGATATTGCAGGGTCAGGTCCAGGCCATCGATGGCACCGAAGAAGTCGGAATTACGGTAGGTTGCCAGGCCGCTGGCGCGTTTGGTCATGAAGTTATCGGTCTGCGCGGAAGAGTCACCGCCGAATTCCGGGAACATATCGGTCCAGGCTTCAACGTCGTACAGCGCGCCGAGGTTACGACCGTAGTCGAATGAACCGAAGTCTTTCAGCTTAATACCGGCAAAAGCCAGACGGGTTTTCTGCGTCGCGTCGCTTTCGGCTTTGTTACCGGAGAATTCAGCTTCCCAACGGCCATAACCGGTCAGCTGTTCGTTAATCTGGGTTTCGCCTTTAAAGCCGAAACGCACATAAGTCTGGTCACCATCTTTGGCATCATCATCGCTGAGATAATGCATGGCTTTTACTTTTCCGTACACGTCCAGTTTATTGCCGTTTTTATTAAATACTTCGGCTGCCTGTACAGATGAAGTTGCTACAACGCCCATTACCACTAATGCCAGAGTACTCTTTTTCATTTTCAATCCTGGTTTCTTATAAACGCGCTAATATTCGCTGAACAGTCAGCTCATGCTTATGTTCCGTGAAAAAACAGGAAGGGTTTTAACTTTATGAAATGAACGTTTTATGACAATTCCAGAATAAGTTTAAAAAAGCGTGTTTTTTTATTTCAGTAATAAAAGTGTCAACGTTTGCCGCTACGCTTCCTGATCCCGCGCAACAAAGTCGCGGCCTTTGTGTTAAGGCGGTTGGCAACGGGCCCCAGTCCTGATAAAAAGTCTGATTGATATCATTTCCCCTATTGTTGAACGGCAGAGAATCATGAGTGACAGCCAGACGCTGGTGGTAAAACTCGGTACCAGTGTGTTAACAGGCGGATCGCGCCGCCTTAATCGCGCCCACATTGTCGAACTGGTACGCCAGTGCGCACAGCTGCATGCCGCTGGGCACCGTATTGTAATTGTGACCTCCGGGGCGATCGCCGCCGGACGTGAGCACCTGGGCTACCCCGAACTCCCCGCCACCATCGCCTCCAAGCAGCTGCTGGCGGCGGTGGGGCAGAGCCGCCTGATTCAACTCTGGGAACAGCTGTTCTCTATCTACGGCATCCACGTCGGGCAGATGCTGCTGACCCGCGCCGATATGGAAGACCGCGAACGTTTCCTCAACGCCCGCGATACCCTGCGCGCGCTGCTGGATAACAACATCGTGCCGGTCATTAACGAGAACGATGCGGTCGCCACTGCCGAAATTAAGGTTGGCGACAACGATAACCTCTCGGCGCTGGCCGCGATTCTGGCGGGCGCCGATAAGCTGCTGCTGCTCACCGATCAACAGGGGCTGTTTACCGCCGACCCGCGCACCAACCCGCAGGCTGAACTGATCACCGATGTAAAAGGCATCGACGATGCGCTGCGCGCCATTGCAGGCGACAGCGTGTCGGGCCTCGGTACCGGCGGGATGGGCACCAAGCTGCAGGCCGCCGACGTGGCGTGCCGGGCGGGTATCGACACTATTATCGCCGCCGGCAGCCGTCCGGGCGTGATTGGCGATGTGATGGAAGGCATTTCGGTTGGAACCCGTTTCCACGCCGAAGCCACGCCGCTGGAGAACCGCAAACGCTGGATTTTCGGCGCACCGCCTGCCGGGGAGATAACCGTTGACGAAGGTGCCACCGCCGCGATTCTGGAACGAGGCAGCTCATTGCTTCCAAAAGGAATTAAAAACGTGACAGGCAACTTCTCCCGTGGTGAAGTGATCCGTATCTGTAATCTGGAAGGGCGCGACATTGCCCACGGCGTCTGCCGCTACAACAGCGACGCGCTGCGCCGTATTGCAGGCCACCATTCACAGCAGATCGATGCCATTCTCGGCTATGAGTATGGCCCGGTTGCTGTCCATCGCGACGATATGATCACCCGTTAAGGAGCAGGACATGCTGGAACAAATGGGCGCCGCTGCCAAAGCCGCCTCGTACAAACTGGCGCTCCTTTCCAGCCGCGAGAAAAACCGCGTGCTGGAAAAAATCGCAGAGTATCTGGAAGCCCAGTCTCACGAGATTTTGCTCGCCAACGAGCAGGATCTGCTGGAAGCCCGCCGCAACGGTTTGAGCGACGCCATGCTCGATCGCCTGGCCTTAAACCCCGCGCGCCTGAAAAGCATTGCCGACGACGTGCGTCAGGTGTGCAGCCTGGCCGATCCGGTCGGGCAGGTGATCGACGGCGGACTGCTGGACAGCGGCCTGCGCATCGAACGTCGCCGCGTGCCGCTGGGTGTGATCGGGGTGATCTACGAAGCGCGCCCGAACGTGACCGTTGATGTCGCCTCCCTGTGCCTGAAAACCGGCAACGCCGCGATCCTGCGCGGCGGGAAAGAGACCTGGCGCACCAACGCCGCCACGGTGAAAGTGATCCAGCAGGCGCTGGAAGAGTGCGGCCTGCCCGCCGGTGCGGTACAGGCAATTGAAAGCCCGGATCGTGCGCTGGTTAACGAGATGCTGCGGATGGACAAATACATCGACATGCTGATCCCGCGCGGCGGGGCAGGGCTGCACAAGCTGTGCCGCGAGCAGTCGACGATCCCGGTGATCACCGGCGGTATCGGCGTATGCCATATCGTTGTCGATGAGACTGCCGAGATCGAACCGGCCCTGAAGATCATCGTCAACGCCAAAACCCAGCGCCCGAGTACCTGTAACACGGTGGAGACGCTGCTGGTGCATCAGGCTATCGCTGACCGCTTCCTGCCTGCCTTAAGCCAGCAGATGGCACAAAGCGGCGTCACCCTGCACGCCGATACCCATGCGCTGACTCAGCTGAAAGACGGCCCGGCGAAGGTTGAGGAAGTGAAAGCTGAACAGTACGACGACGAATTCCTGTCGCTGGATCTGAATGTGAAAGTGGTTGCCGACCTGGACGACGCCATCGCCCATATCCGCGCCCACGGTACGCAGCACTCGGACGCGATCCTTACCCGCACCCTGAGCAACGCCAACCGCTTTGTGAACGAAGTGGATTCGTCTGCCGTGTACGTGAACGCCTCCACCCGCTTCACCGACGGCGGCCAGTTTGGCCTCGGCGCAGAAGTGGCGGTCAGCACCCAGAAGCTGCACGCGCGCGGCCCGATGGGGCTGGAAGCGCTGACCACCTACAAGTGGGTCGGCTTCGGTGACGATACCATCCGGACATAATCCCCTACGCGGGCGGCCTCTGCTGCCCGCGCTATCCTTGTGAATTCTGCTCTATCCGTTCCTGCGCCGCCGAGTCCAGGGCGGCGATTTGCTCCTGCAATGCCGCCAGGCTGAGCGGCCTGCTGATTAAATAACCCTGGGTTTCATCGCACTTCATCATCATCAGCTTCTGCAGCTGCCCTTCGGTTTCCACCCCTTCAGCCGTAATAGTCAGCGAGAAGGCTTTGCCCAGGCCGATAATATTCTCGACGATGGTATTGGCGCTGTCGCTTTCCGGCATGCCGTCGATAAAGGATTTATCCAGCTTGATGCCATCGAACGGGAAATTGCGCAGATAGCTCAGGGAAGAGTAGCCGGTGCCGAAATCGTCCATCAGCAGCTTCACGCCCAGTTTCTTCAGCGCCAGCATAATTTCGAGGCTGTTTTCCGGGTTCCACAGGGTGGCATTTTCGGTAATTTCGATCTCCAGCCGGGCCGGATCTAACTGCGACGCCTGCAGCGCATCCCGGATGCGGTCCACTACCTGCCAGGACTGGAACTCGACGGCAGAGATATTCACCGAGACAGAGAGGCCGTGCAGCGTCTGCTGCGCGTCCCGACAGGCGGTTTTCAGCACCCAGTCGCTGAGCGGAATAATCAGCCCGGTCTCTTCGGCCAGCGAAATAAACTGATCCGGCATGATCAGGCCAAGCTCGGGGTGATCCCAGCGGATGAGCGCCTCCACGGCGATGATCCGCGACGAGTCATGCCCGTAGCGCGGCTGGTAGACCAGACGGAACTGCTCTTTTTTGATCCCGTCGCGCAGGCTCTCTTCCATCTCCCGGCGCTGCACCATCTGCTCGGCCATCTCAGGCATATAGAACACCCACCTGTTGCGCCCGGTGCTTTTGGCTTTGTACAGCGCGATGTCCGAGAAACGCAGGAGCTCGCCCGCATCGACGGCATCATGCGGCGCCATGGCGATCCCGATGCTGGCCCCGATCACGATCTCATTCCCGTTGATCAGGAAGGGGCGCGTCAGCTCGGCAATAATGCGTTCGCACAGGGTATCAATGTAGCGGCGGTCATGAATGTCGGAGATCACCAGAATAAACTCGTCGCCGCCCTGGCGCGCCACCAGATCGTAATCGCGGATACAGTGCCGGAGCCTGGCTGAGACCTCATGCAGCACGGTATCCCCGGCGCCGTGACCGAACAGATCGTTGACCGGCTTAAACTTATCGAGATCGAGACTGAGCATCGCCAGCGGATGCGCCTGGGTGGGCTGCGCCTGTAGCTTGCCTTCCAGAAACTCGCGCATCCGCACCCGGTTGGGCAGCCCGGTGAGTTCGTCATGACGGGAGAGATACTCCACGCGGGCCTGGGCTTCGACCTCCAGGGTGACATCCGTGGCGGTGCCGCGGTAGCCGGTGATTCCCTCCGGGGTGATAACCGGTTTGATCGCAATATGGCAGTAGCGCTGGTGGCCCATCGCGGAGAGATAGCGGCAGTGCAGCAGGCGGCGATGGCCCGTCTGGCCGGGCTGGGTGATCCACTCCGCCAGCGACTGATTGTCTGCGGCCATGAAATCGCTGAGCGAGCGACCGATCCAGGCCGATATGCTGTGCCCGGTAATGCCGGGAAAACGCTCGGAAAGCCAGGTAAAACGCAGCCCGGGATCGGTCTCCCAGATCCAGTCCGTGGTAGCCTCGGCGACGTCACGAAAACGGCGTTCGCTGGCGGTAAGCGCAAGACGGTTCTGCGCCAGCAGGTAGGTGTTTTCATCATACATCCGCGCCTTTTTCAGCGCGTTGCGCCCCAGCATCAGACCGGGGATCGCGGTAAAGAGCGCCAGCAGGACCAGCAGCGGCAGGATATAGCGCAGCAGCTCCCGCCCCGGGTTCTCGCTTTTCCACTCAAAAGTGATTTGCTGGCCATCAATGGGGAGCGTTGCCACCCCGCGTCTCCCTGCCAGCTTCGGGGCACCCTTGTGCTGCACGCGGGTCTGGGCGATGCCGTACTCTTCCCCCAGCGCGACGAGCTTACGGTCATCCAGCACATCAACAAAGACCAGCACCGAGGCCGGGCCGGGAGCCACCTGGATACTCGAGTCGTCACCCGTTGTGATACGTGCCGCGGCCACAAGCGCCGGATGGCCGTCCTTCATCACCACCGTACTGGACAGAGGGATAGCGTCCGGTTTGTTTATTTTCTGAATCAACTCGGGCAGGGGGTCGTCTCCCAGCCAGGATTGCAGAGAGGCTTTCACCAGCTTGCCGTCAATTACGCTGTAACGGGTCTGCCCGCTGCCGTCCAGCACGAACACCCCTTCGTACTCAAAATCGCGCCACAGCGTGCCACCCATATTCTGCCGGGTATAGGCCCAGTCGGTATCTACCCTCGGATGAAGATGCTGGTAGGCTTCGCCCCACCAGGCATAGTCTTTGATATGGGTGGTGAGCGTATCCACGCGGTTATGGATCGCCTTTTCCAGAAGCATGGCGCTGTGCTTATCGCTGTCCTGATTGATGTTTTGCACGATCGTCAGCAGCGCGATAATGGCGATGATAAACAGCCCTGACAGCATGGCAACCATCAGCAGCAGGGCACGTTTGACAAAGGTCGCCGTTCTTTTCGGCTCCAGATCCGTACCGGATATGTCATCGGTGACAAAAAATTTATGCATTATTGACCCACTCTCTCAGGCATTTCTGTGTTCCGATCTAATGAATATCGACCTGTTCTGGCGGGGCTTGATTTCAAAAAGGTAAATTTGAAGATAGCCGATCGTGAAGGGAAGAAGTGAGACGTGGTCGCTGGCGTGGGCAAATTGCCGCAAAATATGACGAGTATGCGTTATGGAAGAACGAAAGATGGGGCTTAACCCTTTATTGTGTATGGTTTTTGTGCGTGTTGCTGTAAAAATCAACGACTAAAAGGTGAGGGGTTGACGGGGTGGGCGCTTTTTCTTACCCTTTTACACCGTAGCCCCTCTCCTGAAAGCCGATATAGCTCAGTTGGTAGAGCAGCGCATTCGTAATGCGAAGGTCGTAGGTTCGACTCCTATTATCGGCACCATTAAAATCAATAAGTTATAATCATTTCATTTCCCTAAATTCCAATCATTTTCCTCTCGCGTACTTACTCGCGTACTTGTTTAGCATGATATGGCTTTCTCCAGCTGTTGCCTCTAACGATGCCTGATATCGGCATGGAAAAAATGTTTATGGGTGAAAAAACATCCTCCTCAGAATTGGGGGGGATGGATTGCTTTGCCCGTACCCATCTGTCTTAGACCCTTCACCGACATTTGTGTGGACGTGTTAGTTACCCCGATTTTTGCAGTGTTAATTGGGTGCGATTCAAATAACGCAGTAAAAATGGAAATAAATGGACGGTATGCACAAGGTTAATAAGGAACGTGAGTATTTTATTTAACTTTTCATAAAGTATTTTTCTTTGCCTGTCTGTTTGGTGCTGGTATAAATCATCACGAAGCAAAACATGTCCACCCAGGTTATTAGTAATCTCTATAGCCTATTGATACTCAAATGTTTTCGCTTGCCTGCTACCAATCGAGCTAACTTTTTCTCGCATCACTTTGTGATGGGGCTGTGCGCACCTTTGGTGGTCATTTTTTAAACTAAGAGGATATTATGGCAGCAAAAATGACACCGTCTGAGAAAGTGATTGCACTGCATCAGCCGCAACGTTTAATCCGTATCGAGATGATGCTGCAATTACTGAATTGCAGCCGTACAACGCTATACCGCTGGGTTAAAGGTGGCGATTTTCCTGAGCCTCTCAAGCGTGGCGGACGAACGCTTGGTTGGCCTGCAAAACTTTATGAAGAGTGGCTTGAACGATTAAAGAACAAAGAAATGTCCTAAACCTGGTTGGGTCAACCTGTTGCTTGCTTGGTTATGGAACAAGATGAAACATAACATTCGTATATCGCCCAACTTGATGCATTCTGAGACAAAATAAAAATCTTAAATATCAGTAACCCCTACGCCATTTTATGAAAGATAAAACTACGGTATTTAATAATATTAGCCCGGCTAAAAGCCCTTTCGATTATCCGCCTAAGGGTCAGTATTGTTTTGGTGATGTTTTATGGCCAGTACTTCCTGCAGAGCGAGATCAATATTCGAATATCCTGAAAAGGATTTTTGAGACGATAGAACAAGCTTCTTTGCAAAGTAGTCGCTTTCTCGCTATACGCTATGATTTTCATTTGAAGGAGTACTCTTCCGATAATAAAGCAATTAGCCGGTTTCATAGTTTAGTATTTCCCTGTTTATGTAAAAAATATCCACGTTCATTTATCAGCTTTTTTTGGGTTCGTGAACAGGCTGAGTCCGATGCACAGCATTACCATTACCTACTCATGCTAAACGGTAATGTTGTAAAGCATTCTAAGAGAGTAAATCAGATAGTAATGGCGTGTTGGGAACAGGCAAATAGGGGGACCTGCTGGGTGCCAGATAACTGTTATTACTTGGTTAATGATATCAACTCCCATCGCGATTTACTGATGCGTACTAGCTACCTTGGCAAGAAGCGTACAAAAGAAACTATCGGCAAAGGAATCAAGCGGTTCGGTTATGGCCTGCGAAAGCCCAAACCGACTAAACGTAAAACTATAAGCAAAAAAAGAATTGCTACTGTACCTGTAGTGCCAGAGGAAAATAATGTCAATCAACTCGATGGAATGAATCGGTTTCCCGGCTATCTGGATGCTTACTTTACAGGTGATGCTTCGCTGCCAATATACCATCAGCCACCAGCACATTCTGAGTTGTATGACCACACTAAATGGTGGAATCCACTTTCGCCGTTATGGGAAGGTCATAGCAGGAATTATCTGGCCGAGGCAATCATCACCGGTATTAGCCTCTCACAATATGCGTATAAGTATCATCTTTCTGCCAGTAGGGTGTATGTCAATTTTAAACGAGTTGGAGGCCAGAGCTTAAAGGTCATCCATTGGGCCTGGCATCGCTCTCGTTTCTATCAAAGCAATAGTACGCTGGATAATTATCTAAAAAATAACCGATTGCACCAGAAGACCGCTAAAAAGCAGCTGCAAAGAAAACCTATGAGTGAATTCTGGCAAAATCATTTTGATAACTATTACAAACATTTCTTGCCGTACGGATGTAAAGTCACTGAGTATTGTCGGAAGTATAATCTCAATGCTAGTACTGCCCGTAGGTATCTGGTTGCCTTCCCATTTATAGGGTTAATTGATCCGTTTGTTCTCCGTAGATGGCTCTAAGCAAAGAAGACTGGTTTTAGGAGAGCAGAATATCCGATAAATCAAACGACGAAGCAGTTTGGAAAAATTATTATAAAACATAAGCTTATCTATGTCTTTTCATCCGAATTAACTCTTCTGGTCCTTTTTTTCTTTTAAATCAATAGGTTATTTTGATGGTGCAATGGATCATTTCATTTCGAAAGTGAGTTATCGGGCCATTGTGATGCAATTCGAAGCAACAGGTGTCAGGACAGAAATAATGATCCGCTACTTCAGATTGCGAAAATGATCCTGCATACGCACTAGCGTTAAGGTGTCATGGATAATGCCGGGATATTGGTTACACCTCAGAAGCGCCCGATTAGTTGCAGCGAGTGGTCCCAAATGAGTCAGTTCTACAGGTTGTCGTATTCCCCTGAGCATCTGTTATTCGGGTGTTGTCAAAGCTGTCGGTCGGTACGGGACACTGAACCATCACTACCACGCGTTGTGCCGAAAGAATCTGTGCGTGAAACGCTTCCATCACTGCAACAGGTTGTCCCAAAACTATCCATGCGCCAGCTGTTACCCTGATCATCTCTTGTCGTTCCGAAGCTGTCGGTCCGGTAGGTATTAGCACTTACGGCTGTGGATACTACTAACAGAAGATAGAGTCCGCAGATCAATTTATGTTGCATCACCATTTCCCCTTATGAGCATGTGCATGATCCAGTTTTAACGGCATTGCGTCTGCATGACCAAAGCTTCGGTTGAATGCGGCAAGGTGGCAGGGCGTACAGAGATGTACTTTGCCATAGTTGCTGTCGGCATATGCACGAATCGGACTTATATAGCTATGGCATTCAGCACAATAGTGCTTTTCCGTGACCATTTTCCCACGTCTCACTTTCAGGATTAGTGGGCCATGTTCGCCGCTGACAAGATTGTCATAATCGCTGATCGCAATGTTGTAGCGGGTAGGCTTGCCATGCCTTTTCCCGACTGAATCGGTTTTTTGCTGATGAGTACCCAGCGCCTTAAGGATTTTTTTTCTGTGAGTAGGGGGAGAGAACAAACCCTGGGTTACTGTCCTTCGACATTGTTGTATGCCTCATTTTTACCATCATGGGGAACTGAAGTGCGTTCTGGCCTTCTGATCAAAGCGTAATCCCCGATTCGAATCTATGATCGCGATCAGCCAATAACTCGCATGAATAAATCACCAGAACGGGGTGACCTTAGTCATAGCATCTCTCGGGTATGCCTATTACAATCCTTGCATAAATTTTGCGAGCAGCATTCCGGATTTCTGATGACACAAGTGACAACTAAGAACGATAAAACCTGGATTGGCGATTTGCTGGGCGGTTCGCTGATGGGCCGCGAGAGCCGAACGATTGCTGAATTGTTATTAAATGAACCCGACGAAGCCGCCTGGCAACAAAAAATTGTTGATGAAAATATCCTGCAGGCTTCGTCCATCAGCACGGCGAATCGCTACGCCCGGACGCTAAAACTGAGACTCATGACTCTGGATCGTGAGGGGTGGCAACTTATTGCTAACGGTAGCGAAAGTGAGCGCCTCCAGATGCTGCTGGTGGCGCTGATCATACAGTCGCCTGTGGTGGCAGACTTCCTTAAAGACGTCGTTAATCCAGCACGGCAACAGTTCAAAGAGAAACTGGGCGTTAGCTGCTGGGAAGAGTTTGTGGATGAGAACCTGCGTTTACATCCAGAGTTGACGGCATTCTCAGATTCGTCCATCAAAAAGATGGGTAACAACCTTATTAAAGCGCTGGCTGAAGCTGGTTATCTCGATACCCCCCGTCGCCGCAATTTGCAATCCGTGTTCCTCCTCCCTGATGTTGCCGCCTCTCTTCATCGACTGGGAAGGGAAGATCTGATTTCGGTGCTGGAGGGGAAAGCATGAATGATCCCATTCTTGGCTATCGCCTGAAGCAGCTCGACGAGCGCATCAGCGACGACCGTTTTCTGAAAAACCAGGGCTCTGGTAATGAGATTGGCTTTTGGATCTTTGATTACCCGGCACAGCAGGAACTTCAGGTACGCGAGTATCTGGGGTTTTTGTTCAAAAAACTGGATAAGAAATACACATTCACCCAATTGAATATTTTTCAGGTCATTATCGACATGCTGGAGGAACGCAATCTGTTTGACCGCGTCTGCCAGCGTGAACCCGAACTTGGGCTGGAAACATTAAAAAAGCATCTGGCAGCCCCACTGAGCCAGAAAAAAATCGCGGAATATATTGCTCGCACGGTCGATCTGCCAGCGCAGCAATTTGTCATTCTGACGGGACTCGGTAATGCCTGGCCTCTGGTGCGTGGGCATGAGCTAATGAGTGCTTTACAGGATGTAATGGGGTTTACGCCACTGCTGATGTTCTATCCTGGCAACTACAGTGGATATGACCTTTCTCCGTTGGCTGGGATTAATTCCCGTAACTATTACCGCGCCTTCAGACTGGTACCAGAAACCGGGCCGGCGGCAACTTTGAAACCTCGTTAAAAGACGACAGCAATGAATATTGAACAAATCTTTGAGAAACCGCTAAAACGAAATATTAACGGCGTGGTTAAAGCCGAGCAGACCGACGATGAAAGTGCGTGGGTTGAACTGGATGAGTATGTCATCACCCGTGAATTGGATGGACATCTACGTCAGTTCTTTGAGGTGTATGCACCTGCAACTGGCCCAGGTCGGCTGCAGCTTGCTGACAAGATGGGGGTTTGGGTATCTGGCTTCTTTGGTTCCGGTAAATCGCACTTCATCAAAATCCTTTCCTACCTGCTGGCTAACCGCGAAGTCAGTCATAACGGCATGACACGTAATGCGCTCTCGTTTTTTGAAGAGAAAATTGATGATGCGTTGCTGCTGGCTGACATCCGCAAATCGGTACAACACCCGACTGATGTTGTGCTGTTCAATATTGACTCACGCGCTAATGTCGAAGATGGCGTTGATGCCATTCTCAAAGTCTTTCTGAAAGTTTTTAACGAGCTGGCAGGTTATTGCGGCGACTTCCCACATATTGCGCATCTTGAGCGAGAGCTCGATAAGCGTGGGCAGTTCGATACGTTTAAAGCGGCTTTTGCCGATATCACCGGTTCTCGCTGGGAAGATGAACGCGATGTCTATCTCATGCTTAACGATCAGATGGCGCAGGCATTAAGTACGGCTACGGGTCAAAGTGAAGAGTCTTCGCGCCAGTGGATTGAACAGCTGGATAAGAACTTCCCGCTGGACATTAAAAACTTCTGTACGTGGATTAAGGAGTGGCTGGATAGTCAGGGCAACCGCAACATCCTGTTTATGGTCGATGAAGTTGGGCAGTTCATTGGCAAAGATGCACAGATGATGCTGAAGCTGCAAACCATCACCGAAAACCTGGGCGTGATTTGCGGTGGACGCGCATGGGTGATTGTGACCTCCCAGGCCGACATTAATGCCGCCATTGGCGGTATGAGCAGTCGCGACGGTCAGGATTTCTCCAAGATTCAGGGGCGTTTCTCAACGCGCTTACAGCTCTCCAGTTCTAATACCTCAGAAGTTATCCAGAAACGTTTGCTGGTGAAAACAGAAGCTGCAATACCGGCGCTGGAAGCTGTCTGGCAGGAAAAAGGCGATATTCTGCGTAACCAGTTGGCGTTTGACACGACAACGACAGCTACGCTGCGTGCCTATACAAACAACCGCGAGTTCGTGGATAACTATCCGTTTGTACCGTGGCATTACCAGATCCTGCAAAAGGTCTTTGAATCAATCCGAACCAAAGGGGCGGCTGGTAAGCAGTTGGCAATGGGGGAGCGTTCTTTGTTGGATGCTTTCCAGTCGGCAGCAGTCCAGATTTCTGGAGATGGCCTGGATAGCCTGGTCCCGTTCTGGCGTTTCTACTCTGCGATTGAAAGCTTCCTGGAACCTGCAGTTAGCCGCACTATCATTCAGGCCTGCCAGTCTCCGTCACTCACTGAATTTGACGGCAAACTACTAAAGACGCTGTTCCTGATCCGCTACGTCGATTTGCTGAAAAGTACTCTCGACAATCTCGTCACGCTCTCTATTGAGCGTATTGATACCGATAAAGTGGAACTGCGTCGACAGATTGAAGCCAGTCTTAATCGTCTGCAGGCTGAGATGCTGATCTCGCGTATTGATGACAAATTTGTTTTTCTCACTAACGAAGAAAAAGAGATTGAAAACGAAATCCGCAATATTGACGTGGAATTCACCACTATCAATAAGCAGCTCTCGAAAATCATTTTTGAAGAGATCTTGAACAATAAAAGATATCGCTATCCGGCAAATAAGCAGAATTTTGATATTAGCCGCTTCTGTAACGGGCATCCACTCGACGGCGCAAATCTTAACGATCTGGTGGTTAAAGTGCTCACACCACTGGACTCGAACTACGAGAGCTACAAGGGGACGCATTCCAATAGCCTGCTGATGACAGACAGTAAAGATTGCATCCTCATTTGTCTGCCTGATGACGCTCGCACCTGGCAAGACCTGACCATATATGCTCAAACTAAAGCCTTCCTCAGCAAGCAAAGCGGCCAGCGCCCGGAACAGGCATCGCTGTTAGCGGAAAAAGGCCGTGAAAATGGCATGCGTGAAAAAACGCTGAAAACGCAGATAGAAGGCTTGCTGGCTCAGGCTGATGTCTGGGCGCTGGGTGAACGGTTGGATAAAAAATCCTCCTCGCCGGTGACGATTGTGGATGCAGCCTGTGGTTACGTTATCGAGAACAGTTTTTCCAAACTGAAATTGCTGCGACTGAGCACCGGAGACATAAATCGTGAAATTCACGCGTTGTTGACGGTAGAAAATGATACCCAGCTCGATCTTGGGGAAATGGAAGAATCCAACCCAGAGGCGATGCGTGAAGTGGATAACTGGATCAGTATGAGTATTGAGACTCATAAGCCAGTTTATTTGCGAGACATCCTCACTACCTTTGGTCGCCGCCCATTTGGCTGGCCGGAAGATGAAGTCAAACTGCTGGTGGCGCGCCTGGCGCGTAGCGGAAAATACAGCTTCGCTCTGCAAAGTAGCGAAATTTCACTGAAGCAGGCGTGGGATGCGTTTAATAATTCACGTCGTTACAGCGATTTGCGTCTGCATAAAGTTCGTCGCCATGACGAAGTACAATTGACTAAAGCTGCGCAGCTGATGGCTGAGATTGCCGGAGAGCCGTTTAACGAGCGTGAAGAACAGTCGTTGGTATCTCATATTCGCGAACTCTTTGGCCGCTGGAAGAGCGAACTGACCGTTTTTAAAACTCGTGCAGAAAGTGGACAAAACCCTGGCCGTAAAGAGATAGAAGAAGGCCTGGTATTGCTGAACGGGATCCTTAACGAGAAAGAGGAATACGCGGTCATTGAAAAAATCACCGCAGCGGCTGACGATCTTAACGATTTCTCGGAAGACTGGGACGATTTGGTCAGCTTCTACAAAAGCCAATACGCCACCTGGCAGCGCTTGAGTGCGGCATTAAATGGCAGTTTTAAAGCTAACCGTAATGCGCTGGATAAAGACGAAACGGCCCAAAAGGCGTTGCAGGAGTTGGACGGCATCTACAGTAAGGCACGACCTTACGGAGAGCTGCACCGGATTATTCCGCTGATTGAAACCGTTGAAACCATCAACCAGCGTCTGGTGGAAGAATACCGAAGCCATGCGCTGCAGCAGATCGATGTCCATATCAATGAACTGAAGCAAAGCATGCAGGAGATGCACGTCCCTGCTGACTTGCAGCACTCGCTTTTACACCCGATGCAGCAATCGCGTAAGAAAGTGGAGCAGAACGGCCTGATCCCACAGATTATGGAAGAACAGGCTGAGGTTCGGGCGCTACAATTCAGAGCAAACGAACGACTGAACGGCTGGGTTGAAGAACAACGTAAGAAAGTGCCTGAACCAAAAACCGTCCCTCAGCCAGGGATTATCGACCCAGTAGCTAAGCCTGAACCCAAGCTGAAAAAGACCATCTACGTGAACACGCGTAAAACGATGGAACGAGCAGCGGGTGTAACAACGCTGGATAACGCCGAGCAGGTAGACAAAGCGCTGGAACAACTCCGTAAAACGCTCATGGATGCCATTAACGCAGGCGAACGCGTACAGCTTCAGTAATTTCCCCATTTTCAGGGCAGACTCTGTCTGCCCTTTTCAGGACTTCACATGAATACGTCAAATATCAAAAAATACGCCCCGGTGGCACGTAAACAGTTCCGCGATGCTGTCATGCAAAAACTGACCACGCTGGGCATTGCGGCCGATAAAAAAGGTAACCTGCAAATTACGCAAGCAACCGATCTTGGCGACCAGGTGCGTTATGGTCAGTTCTCGCTGGATAAAGCACTGGCGTCACGCCGTGAGCGTCTGGTCAAGCGTGC
>Ga0160490_100147_pt1 | contig 42776 bp, 63 predicted proteins | sample DIDnMG_7_FD_108210 | JGI IMG/M metagenome (GOLD analysis project Ga0160490, IMG submission 108210) | Enriched soil microbial communities from UW Madison campus, WI, USA - DID2934_E24_Lignin MG | ecosystem: Environmental > Terrestrial > Soil > Unclassified | place: USA: Madison, Wisconsin...
ATCTGGCGTGTTCCCGTTCAGTTCGAAACCACCGTCCTTGCTGATTCGCCAACCGGTTTGCCCTGGAACATAGTTGTCTGACTGGATGACGCCACCGATCTTTGCGTTGGTGATCGCCGCATCAGCGATGTTGGCTGTGTTGATCCACGCGGTGCCGATCAGCGCCTGGCTGATGAAGGTCTGGCCACCCTGAATCACAAAGGGGGTGGTCACCTGGCCGTTGACCAGGTTGATCAACGCCAGCCTGTCCGCCTGGAACAGAATCTGGCTCTGATAGCTGCCATCGGGTTGGTTCTCGATGCCGATGCCCATGCCGGCCGCGTAGTACTGGCCATTGGCCGCGATCTGCAGCTTTAGATTCCACGACGCGCTGATCCTGCCATCGACGTCCACCAACGCTTGGCTGGCCTGCTGCACCATCGCCTGGGTTTCACCCACCGATGCCTCGGTGTTCTCCACCCGCCGGCCCAGTGCATAGTCGCCACTGGCAATGACGGTCAGCGTGGTGATCGTGCCCGCGAAGGAGTCCTCATCGCCCGCGTTCCAGTCCTCATCACCCGCATGCTCGGCGCTGTACTGCGCCACCAGGCCGTCTACCCGATTGCCCACCGCGGTGACCTTGCCATCGATCTCCGTAACGTCCAGCTCCAGCTGGTCGATTCGCCCGGCCAACGCACCGGCCTCGGCCACGGCATCGCCTACGCTCTTCCACTTCGTACCCGGCGGTTCCTCATTGCCGGGTTCGGCATCGGTCCACAACCAGATCTTGCCGTTGTGCACCACCGTCTGGCCCGGCTCATACGTGGCATCGGCGACCCAGATCAACGGGACGATGCTGCTGATGCTCTCGATCTCCGACAGCAGCTCCTGCCCCAGCGCGCTCTTGTTGATGAGGCCGGAGAAATACGCGTCGTACTCGGCCACGTCGGTGCTCGACTCGCCAACCACGCCTGCACCGGCCGGATACCACGGCCCGATGTTGCCGCTGCGATCCACCAGCCGGCCCCAGAAGTAGAACTTCGCGCCGGCGGCGAGGCCATCGAGCCGGTAGCGGTTCTGGGGATAGGCGAAATCGCCCAGCTTCGTCGCGCTTTCCAGACTCGGTCCCGGGCTGCGCCAGATCTCGGTGCGTTCGGTGTCGGTTGCCCCAGTCGGGAACGCCCAGGCCAACTGGATACCGAACACCACCGACGCGGCCGTCAGCGAGGTCAGCGCCGGCGGCGGCTCCGTCTTGCCCTGAATGTCTGTGAGGACGCTGAGGGCCGGCTGCGACACGGCATTGAGTGCGTTCACCGCTCGCACCCGGGCCAGGTACTTGCCCGCGTAGATCCCCCGCACCTCCGCGCTGGCCGTGCCCACGCGCCCGACACGCACCCAGTTCAGGTCGTCCCTACGCCATTCCACGTCGTAGGCAATCGCGTTGTCGGCTGCGTCCCACTCGATGGTCAGCACCGGCGTGGCGATGCCCTGGTCGACCACCACATGGGACGACATGCGCACATTCGCCGGCGGTGGCTGCACGCTGGGCGGCACGATACTGACCGGGGGCGGCTCAAGTCGGGTGCCGTCGTCGATCGCGCCGAACTTGTCCGGGCGATGGGTCAGACCCGTGACGCGGTAGGTCAGCCCGTCTTCCTCGGTGATGCTGATCACCCGGAACTGCTCCATCACCAGGTCGGTCGATTCCGTCGCCCAGATCGACTGTGCCACCGGCACCTCGCTCCAAGGCGCTGAAACCGTCACCTCGCGCGTCTCCGGGTTGACCCCGTTGATGGTGCGGGCCTGGGTCTTGCCGCTCGGCAGCGTTGCGCGCAGGACGTCCCCGACCTGCATGGAGGACGGCACCACGTCCAGGCTCAGGCTGCTGGCCGTGGCCGCACTGATACGGCCGGAATTGCGCCGGCCAGCGCGCTTGGCGTTGGCCACCTGGATCACATCCCCCGGCATGCAGTTCAGGGCATCAAGGCCCACGGCGAAGCTGACCGTCTCCGTCTCCAGGTTTTCGCTGTAGAGGATATGCAGCCCGACGCGCTGGGCCTGAGACTTCGAGTGGCAGCCGAAGGCCGTCACCTCAATCTGATTCACGCCGTAGCGGGCGATGCCCTCCTGCAGCTGGACCGGCTCGACCTTCTGCCGGCCGAAGTCGTCGGGATCCGACCACGACACCAATGCCACGGTGTGCCGCGCCTTGCCGCCGCTGCCGGTGTAGGTGAACTTCCCATCGACCACGTTGGCTTGGCTGTAGGTATAGACCGGGTCCTTCGGCATGTCCGCCGAGGCCATGATCTGCCCTGCCGCGTAGAAGCTGATGCCGCGGAACATGCTGGCCATGTCCTGCAGCACCTTGTGGGCCGACGCCCGGGTTTGCAGGTACAGGCTGCAGGTGAAGCGCGGTTCCATGCCGCCCAGGCCATCGCTGACCATCTGATCGCAGTACTGCGCGATCTCGTACAGGCGCCACTTGTTGACCCAGTCCAGCGGGATACGGTCGCCCAGGCCGAAGCGATCGTTGGTGACCATATCGAAGAACACCCACGCCGGGTTGTTCGTCCAGGCCGACTTGAAGGTGCCATCCCACACCCCGGTGTAGGTGCGCGCGATCGGGTCATAGTTGCTGGGCACACGGATGATCCGGCCCCAGATGCGGTATGCCGTGGTCGGCTTGCCCTGGAACTGGCTGCCGTCGATCTGGATCGCGGCCAGTGCGCAGTTCGGGTAGCGCAGCTTCACGTCGATGATCTCGGTCATGGAGATCACGTTCACGGTGTCGGCGACGGTGGAGCTGTTCGCGTTCGGCGTGAGGCGACGGATCCGGGCCTGCCACTGATTGCCCGGCGGCAGCTCGATCCGGTGGCTACGCTGGTACTCGGTGGTCGTCTTGCCGCGGAAGGCATTGCTCAGCACCGTGCTGAAGGCACCACCGTCGGTGGACAAATCGATGGCGTACTCGACGGCATAGCCCTCGGTGTCTCCATTCTCGGTGTTCTGCCGCTGCAGGGCGGGCACACCGAACCGGATGCGGACCGCGGACAGATCCTGCCCGAACGCCGCCCGCACCACCGGCGTGTCGCGCAGCTCGACGCCAACACCGATTTCGTTCTCGACGGACGGGAATCCCGGGATGTATTCCTGGTCCTGCGTGCCCGAGCGCGTCTCGACCCGCACGCCGTTGAAGTTGAAGCTGCCGTCGCTGTTCTGAATCGGCACCTCATTGAGGTAGATGGACTGGTTGCCGGCCACCAGGCCCCGGATCTCGCCCTCGCTGATCAGGTCCAGGACCTTGGCGTAGGAGATGGAGTGCAGGCTGTCCGGAGTCTCCACTGGCGTGCGGGCGTTGGTGCTGCTCTTGCCACCTGCGCCGATCACATCAGCGCATGCCAAGGCCAGCGGATCGTGCTGGTAGCTGACGGCTCGGTTCACTGCTGGTCCTCCGCGTAGATGCCGCCGCTGATCACCACGGATCCAACGACCATCCCCTTCGTGTCGTGGCCACCGTAGGCGACGGGCACGGGGTTGCCCTGGGCCTGCACGTTCACGGGCCCATTCATGCTGTAATTCGGCGCGTTCTCGGCGCTCTCCTTCGCTCCCAGCCCACGCGGCTGAGGCGACAGCATCTGCACCACACCGCCGATGGCCAGGCTCCAGCCGGCCGCGCCCACGGCGCCCCAGAACTTGGTCGCTGCGGCGCCGGCGCCTGGACCGCCGTAGATGTAGGCCACCACGATCAGGGCCACACCGACGATGGTCTGCAGCGCGCCGCCGCGCTTGGAGCCGACGAGCACCGGTGCAATGCGGATATCGTCGGCACCCGGCGGGTCGTGCAGCTGCGTCTTGCTCAGATTCTCGCGGCCGATGAACACGGCGAACTCAATGCCCTGGTCCTTGCAGCCGGTCAGGAACTGCCTGAAGCCGGGCAGCAGGATGCCCAGCGCGAAAATGGCCTCGGCCGGGCTGTTCACCGCCAGCTGGAACTTGCGGCCGAAACGAGCGCCGAGGCGGCCGTACAACCGGACAGTACGCAGGCGCTCAGTCATGGCAAGCCTCCTTATGGCGAACGATGTGGCGAGTGCGCTCGGCCCACATGCCGCCGTACACCACCGTTTCGGACAGGCGACCGTGCATGTGGTGCAGCATCTTCCCGTCGCCCAGGTAGACGCCGGCATGGTTCGGCACCGGCGAGCGGATCTGCATCAGGATCATGTCGCCGCGCTGCGGCTCGCCTTCGATCAGCTCGAAGCCTTCCGCGCGTAGCCGGTCCAGGTTGTAGAGATCCTGGCCCTTCTCCCACCAGTCGTCCTCGCGCTCGTACTGGCTGAGCTGGATGCCCAGCTCGCGGGCGTAGAAGTCGCGCACCAAGCTGTAGCAGTCCAGCACGCCATGGGCGAACTGCCGGCCCACCAGCGGCGCCTCGTAGCCGCAAGGCTCGATGGTCTGCAGGTCGCCGCACTCAGGATCAGCCCCGAGGCACTGCCCCACGCTCACGATGTGCCACGGCAGGCCGCTGGCCTCGCACATGACACGGTCGGCGTCAGAGGCAGCGGCAGACGCGTTCGGGTGGCTGTGCACGACGGCCAGTACCTCGCCCACGTCTTCGGCGTCGGCAAAGTCCTCCCCCGGCAACCGGAAATGCTCGCTGGGCGTGGTCGCCAGGTTCCGGCACGGGAAGTAGGTCTCCCCATCGCGGCCGGCCACGATCAGGCCGCAGCACTCGCGCGGGTATTCGGCCACGGCATGCGCCTGGATGGCCTGCAGGGTGGTCTGTTGCATGGATCTCGCCCATAGAAAAGGCCCGCGCTGGGCGGGCCTTGTGGTGCTGCTGGTGCAGCGCGAACGTTCGGTGGTGTTACTTTGCGGGTCGTCAGGTCCGCAGCAAGCCTGAGGCCGGGAAGCCTCCGTGGGGGAGAGGCTTGTCCTGGCCGAACCGCAGTTGGCAGCTGCGCACCAGACCGGCGCACACGTCCCTGGCCGGGTCGTCCACCGGCTGGTCGTTGATATCGAAGTACGCCGAGCCGGTGTAGCCGCAGTAGGGGCCGCGGTAGCCGCCATGCAGCAGCGCGCTGCAGATCCTGGTGCACTGACGCGCGGGCAGCTCCCGACCGTTGAAGTCGGCCACGGTGGTGAGCTCGAATTCGACCGTCTCGTCGTCCTCGCCCACCTTGCGCTCGATGTACCAGATCTCATCCTGGAAGTGCTCGCCCGGGTCGGCCAGCGGGTTCCCCTCGGGGAAGTTGGCCGCGTCCAGATACTTCACCAGCGTCTGCCGGCGGATCACCTTCGCACCGGCCAGGTCCTGGAACATGCGGCACATGGCGCCGATTACGCCGTTGACGTTGCTGACCTTCAACCGCGGGTTCGGCTGCTGCTCGCTGGTGCGCTGGAAGCCCGTGGCGATGATCGGCCACGGCCCGTACTCCTGCCCTTGCCACCAGATCGGCCCCGACTGCAGGTGCGCGTGGAAGAACAGCTGATCGGCACCGAAGCTGGTGCAGTCCAGCTGATAGACGGTGACCCGTCCTCCCGGTTCGAGCTGCTGGGCATCGGCGGTGATCATGCCAGCACCTCCGATTCACCGGTGCCCAGTGGCAGGGAGACCTCACCGGGCCAGTTGAATGCCTCCGGCTGCGGCAGCAAGGCCCGGACCTGATCCCACGTTTCGATGCCAGCAGGGGCGGCCAGCACCAGTGCTTCCAACTCCTGATTCACAGCGTCACGCCAGGCAACCATCGCGCGAGCCTCATCACGGTAGCGCGGTACACCGCTGTTGAAGTACCCGACGCACGTCTCGATGCTGTCGTAGCGCCGCTCCTTCACCCAGGCCGTCATCCAGTCCCAGGCAGCTGCACGGATCGCGCGGTAATGCTCAGGGCTGTGCAGCTCGTAGGGTAAACCCACCGGTTCCGGCGTGTTGCCTTCAGCCAGCCAAGCCAGATAGTCGTCATACCAGCGGTGGCCCTCAGGGATCTCGGCACCATCAGACAGGCGCTTGACCTTGCCCGGATCTTTCGTCAACTGATACATGTCACAGCTCCGCGTCGAAGAAGTAGCCCGCGCCATAGGCAAACGCGCCCGTGGCTGACACGTAAATGTCCACACCCATAGCGGATGCGTTCGCGCTGATGCCTGAGCACCCGTATACGTAGCCCACGTTGCTGAAGGTCACTGCTGGAGTAGCTCGCATGGCAATAGGGACGTGGATCGACACGCCAGTCGCGACCGAAACCGCGCCCCGGCTGAAGGTTCCGCCAGCCTTCCCGTACCGTTGGCACAGAATTATTTCCAAGGCTGTTGGGCGCGCATCAAACGCCGTCGCGCTCTCGCCGCGCTCCATCTGCAGTTGGGAGAAGCTGGTCGGGGCCGAGGTACTGATATCGACCAGCATGTCCCCTGAGCCATTGGCGAGCAGGGTAACGCTCTGTCGGCCTGAGCCTGCAGGGATGGTTCCAACCGCCCCCGCCATGTAGACGTTGATGGGGCCAGAAGGAGACTCCGCGCTGAAGGTGATCGGCTTTCCCCAAGAGTGCTGCGGCGACTCCACAACCTGCTGGATTGGGCCGTTCAACGTCCAGACGCCAGCGCTGCTAATGACGATGTTGCATCCGCCGTTACCACCCTTCCAACGGTCGTAGCCGAACACGCCCATAGCGAGCGCTCCGCCTGCGAAGTTCCGCTGATTGATCGGAACTCCACAATTCATAAGCATGTTCTTGCCAGCCAAGGGGGTCAGGGTGGTTTGAATGGCCTGTTGACCTTCGTATAGCTCTTGAAAGTTGCCATTCACTTTCTGCGACATCAGTCGCGCCGGGTCGCCCTTCTTGCCGTTGGGCTGGACGGTGTCGATGTCGATTGGCTGAAGTGCCATGTTCACTCCTTACGGCTGGAACGTCTGTTCGAAGGTGCAACTGATGCGGATGTACCCTTCCGTTTCATCGGTCGCAGACAGCTTTGTGCAGCGGAACCTGGCTTGCGCTTCATTCGGCGGTGTCCAGAAGAAGCTCTCACCACGTGTCTTGCGCAGGCGCAGGAAGGCGCGGACAGCTGCCATGTCATCGGTTTGAAGATGCCCCCAAAGCTCGACACTCCAGGTCTGCCGCTCGTTGTTGATTCCCTCGGGAGCTACCTGCTCATAGCCGTCGCCGAATCGGGCTGTGCTTTCCGCATAGGCGTAGTCCACCTGCGGTTGCTGGCTATACACCTGCCAGATAAATGTCTCGGTCATCTCAGGGTTTCCGCCGTAAAAGATGAAGGGGCCCTCAAGGCCCCTTCCGATCAACGCATCATCGTTCTGGCAAGCAAACCATCGGACCGGATGTCGCGCAGCTGGAGTTCGCGGTATCGCGCATCGACAAAGTCACCGAGTTCCTTGCCGAACTGGCGCATCAGGGAGGTGTCACCATCTGCCTGAGTCGAACCGTCGCTGTTCACAACCACGCTGACATTCACGGTGGACGGTCCCATGCCAACCACTCCCGGCGGTGCCGGCCCGACCGCGCCTCCGTCGGCGTAGCCCGGGAGTCCACGGCGCATAGCCTCGACGACACCCACGCCGCCGGCTCGAGCGATGTCTGCTTGGGACCAAACCACTTCGCCCTTGTGTACGACACCCGCGGGCTCATTCACACCACCATCGCCGGTATATCCACCGGTGGAGTACACACCGCCGAGACGCATGTTCTGGAAAAGCTGGTTGTTGATGCTGCTGGTGCCGGAGGTGACGGCCTGGTTGCCGGCGGCAGTGATGCCTCCGCCGGCCCAGGCGCCGGCCACCGAGTTGACGATGCCCAAGATTGCCTGCCGCGCGGCGATCCGCGCCAGATCGGCCAGAACCGACTTGGTGAGGTCGGAGAAGCTCAGCTTCCCGGTCGTGGTGAACTTGACCCATGCGTCTTCGAAGCCACCGATGGTATTACCGACCACGTCGCCCATCTGCCGCGCGGCATTGCTCGCCTCCTGCTGGTAGTTCGCCCAGGCAGCGCTGGCGCCTGCCAGCCAGCTTCCCTCGGCCTGCTGGAGCTCGGCGTAGCCGCTCTTGATGATCTGAAGTCGGTCGAGCGTCTTGGCGTGCAGCACAGCCTTCTCTTCTTCGAACGTCACCTGGTCAATCTGGTCGGCATTGCGCTGAAGGCTCAGTTCCCTGAGCTTTTCGGCCTCGTCCGCGATGGCTTCGTTGATCCGCTGCTGGATCTCATACTCACGGTCGCCCATTCCCACACGCTGCGCCTCCGTGGCCAGCTGCCGCGTGAGCGCGTCGTTGCTGGCTTCCAGGGCGCTGGAGTAAGCCTTGACCGCATTTTCCCGCGCCCTGCTAACCCCTTCTTCCTCCTTCTTGAGGATTTCCAAGGCCGTAGCTCCCTCAATCCGGAGCTTGGCAAGCCGTGCCTCCAGCTCGCCAATCTGGCGATTCACGCCGATGGCGTCCTTTCCGCTCACCGCCTGCTTCCGCAGGAATGAGATTTGCTGCTCTAACGACTTCGCCTGGGCATCGGTCCCTTTCTGCACCTGGTCCCGCATGCGGCCGTAGTACTCGGCCGATGTAATTTCGCGTGCCGCGAACTGAGCTCTCAGCAGCTGGGTTCCCGCCGTGATCTGCGCCTGTTCCTCGAGCAGGTCATCCTTATAGCCCTGTAGGCCTGCCGCCCTCGAAGGAGACCCAGTGGAGGCCTTCGGCTTCTCGGCGTACTTCTTCTCGATGGCCGCGACTGCAGCGGCGCGCCGCCTCTCGATAGCCTCTGCCTCTGCAATAAGGCCCGAAGCCTCGGCCTTTCGCCGAGCTGCTGCGGCTTCACCATTAACACGCTCCACTTCTTCCCGCTTCTTCTCCTCCTTGCTGGCCTGGGATTCGATGATTGAATCCATCTCCAAGATGAACTCGGTTGATGCAGTCTGAGCGGCCTTGACCTCCGCAACCTTACGCTCATTTATCAGATCAGCAGCCAATGCCTTGATCTTCTCCGACCTGTCCTTGATCGACTTCTCCATCGCCGCCAGAGCAATCGGATTTCGGGCCAAGGGCAGGCCCCGCTGGGTGCCGTTGGCCAGGTTGTTCAGCTTTTCCAGTTCCCGCTGGTTCTCTGCCACGAGTTGCTGCATCTGGGCCGCCGCAGGCCCGAGGCCGACGTTCACCTGCATCGCCGACCACGCCTTAGTGGCCTCGACCCACAGGTCCTTGAATCCCCGTATCACCGGGTTCTGGCTGGCGCGGACTCGAGCAAGCGCCATGACTGTTTCATCCGCCGCTGCACGGGTGATCACAGTCACGGCGTCCTGATTCCGGCCCTGTTCCTGCAACGCCTTCACCTGCTCGTAGAGCGCCAGTGTCATGAAGTTGACCTGCTCGTTGAGCTTCTGTGCTCCTTTGACCGGGTCTTCCGCCAGTTTCGCGTACAGGGCGATGGTTTCGTCGAGAGCCTGCCCGCTGATTTCCTTCATCGCCACGGCCGCGTTCGCCACGTCCTGAAGGTTCCGCGCGGCAATCTTCCCGTTCGAGCCGACGGCCTGAGCCGCCTCGGCACCAACGCCGGCGGCAACCTGCAGCGCGTCGCTGGTCTTCTGAGCCATGGTGACGAGCGTCAGGGTCGTCGCGGCCGCCTCATTGCGCGACAGGACAAGTGCCTTCGTGTAGGCCTGGGCCTGCTGCTCGGCGTCATACCAGGCATAGACCACCAAACCGACAGCCGCCGCGGCCACGGTATACGGATTCACCATCCCCAGCAGCGCCGACGAGACGCCCTTCAATGCCGGCTCCACGCCCCCGAAGCTGTCCTTGATCTGACCACCCTGCTGCACCAGCACTGTGAAGAAGGGCATGCCACCCTGCAGGCTGGTGAAGATGTCGGTGAACTGCGCGGGCAGCTGGCGCATTGCCTGCGCCGTCTGCCCTGCAGAGACCCCCAGCTCCGTGATGTTGTTCTTCGTCGGCAACGGCCTGGCCGCCTCCGTGCGCACCTCGCGCAGCTGCCGAGTGAGCACGCCCAGACCCTGCCGAATGTCGGCCAGGTCCGCGCTGATGCGGACGCGCAGATTTGCTGAAGGATCAGCCATCGTTCGATATTCCTTGTCGCTGCTGTGCCGGGACCTGGCCGCGCAGGGCAGCCAGGTACAGCTGCCAGTCGGCAGCCGGGGCGGCCATAGCCATACGCGTGGCCACGGCGAATTCCGCGATGCGGTCGCGCTCAACCTGCGCAGCCGCGGCGGTGAAGGCTCGCAGCTGTGCCAGGGTGTAGGTCATCACCTCCGCGCGGGAGTGTCCGTGGGCGATGAGGTACTGGATCAGGTCGGCGAGGCCGTACTCTCTTCCGCCGGAAGCTTCGCCTGCAGCAGAAGCCGCCGCAGGCGGAGGGCGAAAAAATCCCTGTTGAGCCCGACAACCGCCTCCAGCAAGTCAGCGATCTCGTGCAGCGTCGCCCCCGCAACCCATTCCGCTTCACGTCCGATTGCCACCCCCAAAGCCGCGGCGATCTCGTTGCTGTCCTGCTCGAGCAGGTCGAGCAGGATGGCACCGACGGCAGCACGATCGGCGCCCTCGACCACACCGGCCATCATCGCCACTCGGGCGATGATGGTGCGGCTGGCCGAGATGAACGGACCGATCTGCTCCAGGCGCAGGGGACCCACAACCACCTTCTCGCCACGTACGAGAACCGCGCGCGTCGGCGGGGCGATCACGTCATCATCGGCCACGACTTACTTCTCCTGCTGCCAGTAGAAGTAGGCCGACTTGTCGGGTCCGGTTGCCTTGGAGGCATCCTTCACCAGGGCGCCAGGGACGCTCCCCGCGCCGAACTCATTGCCGATCAGGCCCATACTTTCGATGACGCCGCCGGTGACTTTGTGCGCAACCAGACGCACCATCTTGCCACCCCGCGCCTCGTTGGCGCCGTAGAACTGCATCTCGTAGAAGGTCTGGCCAGTGACCGCCGCCTCGACCTGGCCAAGATCGCCATGCTGATAGGTAACGTGGACATTGGCCGCACCGGCAACAGGTGCCGGGATGGTGGAATCAGCCGGAATGAAGAGCATGCCGCGCTCGAGGCGGTAGTCCTTGCCCTCTTCGAACTCGGTGGTCCCGGCCACGTTCTCGACCGTCGTGATGCTGCTGGCCAGACGGGCCAAGGGAACGAACGACCCCTTGGCCGCGACCGCCGGTTCATCGGCGACACTCGCAGCCGCGACGGCACTGGCCTTGCCGCGAGTTGCACGGGCAAAGTTATCCGGGTTGAAGTCGTGGAAGGTGTAGTTGAGGTTGTACCCGGTTACGCGGTCGACACGGTTGGCCGTGCCACCACCCGGATTCTGGTAATCGGCCAGTTCGATCGTATTGGTTTGCGGGGCAATCGAGAACGCGGAAACGTTACCCACTTCGAGGAACGGGTCGTTGCTGCCCCACTTGCGGATCAGGACGATGCCGCTGCCCAGGTAGCTGTAATCTTCGGCCATGATGGCTCTCCAGTTGGGTTGCCGCTGAGCGGCGGGTCATTTCTTGGGGATGTGGGTCTGGTAGGTGATCAGCACGCCGACCCAGCCGGCGCTGGCCTTCTCTGGCATCAGCGGTTCCATACCGACATAGACGGGCACCTGGATGCCGTCGGTGAAGTTGCGCGCTGTCTCGCGGCTGTCCATGGCCGCCTCGACGTCGGTGATCAGATCGTCCAGCTTCCGCTGGTAGCCATCCGTATCGGCGGGGACCTTGGCGATGACGCTCACGGTGGTCAGCCGATGCGTGTTGACCTTTGACGGCGTCTCGGCTCGCTGCTGCTTCTCGATGACAGCCGTCAGCACCGCGAGGGTGTCCTGATCGCCCGGGGCGGGCTCGAGCGTCCAGCCGGCGCCGGCATCGGTCAGGTAGCCATTGTCGGTGCTGATCAGCTGCAGCGTCTTACCCATCGCCTGCAGCAGCTGCTTCCGCGGGCTGGGGGTGCGATCAGACATTGGCCACCTCCCACACCACTGTCGATTCGTCGGCGTGGAGCTTCTGGACCAATTTGAGCCTGCGGCCGGTGCCCTCAATCCGCACCACACCGCCAGCGCGAGGGCTGATTTCCGCCAACTGGAGCGTCACCCGATCAACGGTGGTCGCGATGGGCGCCACATCGTCGGGTGTGAACTGCTCCACGGCCTCGTCCAACAGCACTGTGCACGGCACCTCAACCGTGCCGTCTGGTTCTTTGTAGTGGGCAGCATCGGCGACGCCGGCTGCGCGGAAGGCATCGAACGCGACTGCGTCGAAGGCCTGCATGAAGGCTTTCTGGTTCAAGGCAGGGGCCTCGCGGTTTCCATGGCCTTTTCCAGCTCGCGCTTCAGGAAGAACGGCATCAGCCGCTTCCAGGTGTCCTCGGCCATGCCGAAGATGTCGTAGCGCGGCGTGTAGGCGGCGGTGTTGGTGAAGATGAAGATGGATCGGACACCCGATCCGCGTCCGATTCGCTCATAGATGCCCGGGCGCAACACGCCGCGGCGCTTGGTGATCACGAAGTACTCGCCATCACGGTTGTTGCCTTTGCCCCGTCGCCGCTTCCGGCTGACGCTGGTCTCGTTCTGGTACCGGTCCCGCTGGGCGCCCAGCTGCGACAGAATCTTGGTCACCTGACCGGCCGGAACGTTGCCGTACTGGTTCGCCTGAGCGCCCCGCCCCATCACCGCAAACTGCGTCGGCGACAGCAGACCTCGGCTCTGCAGCAGCCGCTCAAAGCCCTTCCGGCGGCGCTGACCACCATCCACCTCGGCGAGCAGGTACTTCGCCGGCGGCGTGCCCTTGAAGGCCTCGTCCCGGAGGTAGATTTCGGCGTACGGCTGGGCCTTGGTGGCCTTGCGGTACATCGCTGCGTTGACGGTCAGCGGCGTGGGCCGGTCGAACACCCGCGGCGCTTGGCGCTTCCAGCGCTCGCGGATCTCGTAGGCCACCTTGTTGGCCGCCTGCGATGCAGCGTAGGGCAGCTGGGACTGCTCCAGCTCGGTCAGTTGTCGCCCGAAGACGTTTTCGGGGTCGACCCCGATCCTGATCTGGGCCATACACCCTCCTGCCTGGCCCGCCGGAGCGGGCCAGGCACTGTTGGCTTACTTCGCGCCGGCCTTCAGGCGGATCACCGCGTCCGGTCGGGTGTTGATGTTGAGCGGGTTGGACTGGCTTTCCAGCTGGATGCCCTTGTTCATGCGCATCGGGGCGGTCTTGGTGTAGTACGGCAGGCCGATGCCGCGCACCGTTTCCAGGTAGTCCGCCGGCGCGAAGCGGGTCAGGAACATGTCCGGCACACCCAGCGGGAACGCGATCGCCTCGCCATCGGCCAGGGCCAGATCGCCGCCGGTATTGCCCTGCAGCTCTTCGAAGGTGATATCGCCGAACACGAAGCCCTTGCGGACGTCATCGCGCAGGGCGGCACCGTCCTGCCAGCGCTCGTAGGCCTTCTGCACCTCCGGGTGGTCGGTCAGGGCATCGAAGAAGCCGGCGCTGCAGAACACGTGGACGCCGGTGTACGGGATGCCACCCAGCTTGGCCTCGATCGCGCGCTTGATGGCGATGCACTTGGCGCGGACCTTGGTGTCATCCTTGTTCAGCTCCATGCCGATGACTACCTGCTTGACCCCAAACTCCTCGTAGAAGTCGATGATCACGGAGCCATCGGCATCGAGCAGCTTGCCCTGCAGCGCGCCCATGCGGTGGTACTCGATGGTGAAGTCCAGGTCGCGCTTGTGCACCGCCTGCAGCGCGTTGACCACGGCGGCAACGTTGGCGCCTTCCGGGTCGGTCGGGTCATAAACGCCCAGCAGCTGGTCAGCCATGACCGTCGAGTTCTGCGGCAGGTGGGTGGTTTCCAGCAGCTTCACCTTGCCACGCTCCAGCCCCTTGGGCTGGCCGGGCGCACCGCGCGGAACGTTCGGGACCAGCACCAGCTTGGTGCCCTTGATACCCACCTTGACGATGGTGGTGCCGACCAGGCCATCTTCCTGGAACAGGCGCATGTCGGCCAGCCGCGTGGAGATGCGCGGCAGGTTGTTGATGTAGGCGTTCAAGGCGTCGAAGCTCAGCACGCCCAGAGCCAGAAGGGTCTGCAGATCCATGGTGATTTCTCTCTTGGAATGGGATACGAAAAGGCCCCGCGAAAGCGGGGCCAGGGGTCAGCGGGTGAAGAGGGAGCTGCTCGGCGGTCAGCCGCCGGCAGCGGCTGCGATGGTGATGGTGTCGCTGATGGCTTCGCCCAGGTCGGTGGCCGTCACCTTGAGGGTGTAGTCGCCCGCGGCGCTCAGCGTCGCGGCATCCCAGGTGATGACGCCGCCCACGGCTGCCTTCGCACCGCCGCCGGCCAGGTTCCCGGTGCCGCTGGCCTTGGCCAGAGTGGCGCTGACGGTGCTGCCGGTGACCAGGGCACCAAAGACGTCCTTGACGTGTACCACGATCGGGCCCAGAGCAACCCCGGCGGTGCCGGTCAGGGGTTCGGACACGAACACCAGGTGATCGGCTGCGTTCGACGCGATCGGCTGTTGGGTCCAGCGGGTGATGATTCCCGACTCGGCCAGGCTCAGCGCGGCCAGCAACTTCTGATCGTCGGTAACGCCGTCAGCCCAGATCAGCTTTTCGCCAAAGACCTCTGCATCGCGTGCGATCGCTGCGCCCTTCACCGGCAGCTCGCCAGCGTTCGCACCGGTATCCACCGGGCCGTAGAGCACCTTCACCGCATCGGCACCGTTGGCGGCCACGGTATTGTCGGCCTTGAGCAGGGTGCCGGCGGCCAGCATGCCCTGCCCGGCCGGCAGACGGATCAGTTCGCGGCTGCGCTCGCCGCCTGCTTCGGACAGCAGGAATTCGCCGGTACGGGTGCCGGCCAGAGAGATTTCCATCGTCAGTTACCTCGGTTCTTGTAGATGTTGTTGGGGTTCAGCTGCGCCTTCATTTCGGCGGCTCGTTGATCGGCCATGGAGGCCGGGTGTGCGGTGACGACCTGAGTACTCCGGCCCTCTTCCGCCTTCATCGACAACAGCTGTGCACGCACCGTGTCGAGGTCGGTGTTCTTCTCGATGAAGCTGGCCGCGATCGTGTCATCGCCACGCAGTGCGGCCGCGCATGCATCCTGGACTGCGGTCGCGTACTCGATCGCGCTTGCCGCCTGCTCACCCTGCGGCATCGGGCGACGCAGCAATGCCACAGCGAGCGCCGGCGGTAGATCGCTGGAAGCGACCGCGGCAGCCAGCGCGGCTGCCGGGTTCTCCGAGACGGCTGCCGGCGGCGCGAGTGCGGCCTCGGGTACCAACGGCGTTGCCGCTGCCTCCGGCTCGTCGTCCGGATCCGGGCCGCCCGGCGCGGGCGGCGGTGCCGCTTCGGCCGCGCCGAGGTGCGCGATCAGGTCGTGCCAGGTGCCGAGCCGGGTAGCAAAACCCACCGCCACAGCGGCCTGGCCGCGGTAGCAGGCCGCCTCGGTGGCGCGCACCGCTTCGGCTTGCATGTCGAGGTTGCGCGCCACGGTATCGACGAACAGCGTGTACATGTCCTCCAGATCCGCCATTGCCTCTGCGTGCGCTTCCTCGCTGAGGGGGAAGTTGGGGTTGAAGTCGACCTTGCGGGCACCTGCGAAAAGCGGGGTGACCTTCAGGCCGATCTGTGCGTTGTTGCCACTCCAGTCATGGTGGAAGCGGACCACGCCTACCGACCCGACACCGCCGGTGCGGCTGATCCAGATCTCGTCGCAGGCAGAAGCGAGGGCGAAGCCGGCGGAGTACGCATGGTCATCGACCAGCGCATACACCGGCTTCCGGCCACGCGCCTCGAAGATGTGGTCGACCAGGTCAAAGCAGCCAGACGCCATGCCGCCCGGCGTGTCCAGTCGCAGGATGATGGAGGTCACCGCATCGTCGTTGAGCAGTTCATCGAAGGTGTCGCGCACCGCGGCATAGCTCACCGGACCTGGGCCGCTGGCGCCGGGCATCGGCCGGTTGACCATTGCACCGGACAGGTTGATCACACCGATTAGTTTCTGGGCGACGCCCACCGGCTGCCCGTCGGCGCCGGACACTTCGAAGCGGTCGGCCTTCAGCACGCTGTCGTCGCTGGTGACCTTCCCTTCCAGATAGCCGCCCACCAGTGCCTCGCCGATGGTCGGCTGCACCAGCAACGGCTGATTGAGGACCGCGGCCGCGAGCGAGGCCACCACAGGCGCACGGCTGCCGCGACCCAGCATTCGGGCCAAGAGGCCAGGCTTACTCGTCATCGTCATTCCCTTCATCGTTGTTGGCGCCAGGGGCGCCGGGTTTGTCGTCCTGCCGGGCACCGGAGGCGTTCGTACGCCTCGGGTCGCTGTCGTAGCGAAGCCCGGCCGCGTCTGCGCGCTCGTTGTCCAGCGCCTGCTCAGCGTCGACCTGTTCGGGATCCTCGCCAGCGCCCAGCACCACCTTGCTGCGTGATTTGAAGCCCGCCCGCACAGCCTTGAGTTCGGACGTCACGTCCTGCACCGGGTGGCTCCACGGCCAACCCTCGGGCACCCACAGGGTTTCGGTCACGTCGTCGCGAAGGGCCGCATACCGTGGCACCTTCAACAGACCAGCCAGCACCGCCTGATCAATGAAGGCGTCGCGAACCTTCTGGCAGAACATGGGGATCATGTAGAGCCACTGGTCCTGCTCGATGACACGGCGGAACTCGTTGAGGATTAGGCGCAGCGCGCGGTCGGAGACGTTGCGCAGGTCGCCGGTGAGCACCTCGTAGGGCACGTCCTGGCTGGCGCAGATCGCCAGCAGGTGACCACGCAGGAACTCCGCATAGTCAGAGCCGGCACTGGGCGGATTGGCGAAGTCGATTTTCCGACCCGGTGGCAGCTCCTGCAGTGTGCCGGGTTCCAGGCCACCGATGGCCGCCCCATCGGCGTCCTCACCGGTGATCAGATCTCCGACGGCATCGCCCTCGTCGCCATCAACGCTGGCATCTGATGTGATGAAGCCTGCGAACAGGTTGGCCAGCGCCTGCCGTTCCAGCACAGCGTCATCGAGGCGGTCCAGGTTGAACATGCGCAGCAGAGCCGGAGCGGAGCGTGGTACGCCCCGCATCGCACCGGCGCGGCTCGGCCGGAAGAGGTGCAGCACCTGCTCCGCAGGCACACGCACCAACTCGTTGCCGTTGACGGTCTGCTGCAGATCCCCAGGATGTTCCCGGTACATCCAGTAGGCCACACGGCGCCCGATGCGATCGACCTCAATGCCTTGTCGAATCGCGTTTCCGTTGCTGGCCACGCCGTTGTAGTGCTGCGGGCACTGCTCCGATTCGATCAGCTGCACCTGCAGCGGCACCGGCAAGCCGTCCTCGGGCCGCCGGTAGCGGAGCCGGGCGAACACCTCTCCGGCTTCGTTCCACTCGCGCCAGGACAGCGCCTGCAGGCCCTCCCAGCCCAGCACGCCGTCTGCATCAGCGTACTTGCCCCAGCGGGTCCACAGCTTGGTGAGCTTCTTCTTGTGCTCCTTCGACCCCCAAACTGGCTTTGCCTGGATGCCCGTGGCGATGCCGTTGGATACGCTCTTGTTGAGCGCACTGACCATCCACGGGTCATTGCGGGCCAGATGCCGTGCCCGGGCCAGCAATGTGGACAGGCCCGTCAATGCGGCATTGGGCCCGAGCGAGGTCGGCCGGAAAGTGCGCAGGCGTCGGCCATTGCCGGCGGCGCGGTATGGGCCTTCGGCGATATCAGACATTTCCGTTCCCCGACTGGTAGAGGCGCACGATGCGGCGACGCCGTGGCGCGCCTGATGCTTGGCCAATCTCGTCCCGCATCTGCTTCAGCAGCCGCCGCATCGAGTCCAGGCTTTGGTAGGTCACAGTTCGGTCGGCGTAGCGGACGCTCAGGACGCCCGCCGAGATAGCTGCCTCCAGCTTCGCGACCTGCTCTTTGGTAAATGCCATATCAGCGTCCCAGGTACTTGCTTCGGATGACGCGGCGGGTTCGAGTGCGCGGCGTTGGCGCCGGCGCGACGTCGTCTGCCCTCACGTCTGGGTTGTCGTCCCACGGCGCGGCCCATGCCGGCGGCGCGGTCCAGTTGATGGCCGGAACCTTCAGCCACAGCGCCATGCCCTCGGCATAGCCGCACAGGTCGAAGGCTTCGTTGCGGCGCTTGGCCAAGTTTTCCCAGCCTCGGGCCGTCCTCGATTCGGCCGTCAGCTCCGCGTAGAACGCCTCGGGCAGCCAGTCGGGAAAGTGGTAGTAGCCCGGCCCGGGCTCGGCCCGCTTGATGTTGGCGTCCACCGTGTCCTTCAGTCGGTCCACGTTGAGCAGCAGCTGCGGCACATCGCCCTTCGACCCTGATTTGCGGTCCCGGCGCTTGCTGCTGTCCGGAAAGGTCTCCCGGAACAGCCCACCCTCACGGCGCGCGTCGCCCTTGATCAGCCTGACCCTGGCGTGCAGCTTCCTGGCCTTGAGCGAACGCCAGAACTCCAGCGCGCGCACCGAGGTGCCCGACTTGCCGCCCCAGTCGATACCCACCGCATGCACCGGCATGCTGCGGCCGGTGGCGTCGTCCAGCGGGTAGCGCCGGCAGATGACTTTCTCGACCAGGCGTTCCCAGTCTTCCAGGTACTTCGGCGGGTCCAGTGGCAGGAAGCCGCCCGAACCGTCCTCCCGCTTGGAGGTGCGCAGGGTGAAGGAATCGACCACCCACCGCTCCAGTTGCCCGGATTCCCCGATGCCGAAGCCCAGCACCAGCACGACGAACCGGTTGGCTTGGACGTCGACCTCACCGAGCAGGAAACGCACGCCCGCCGGCACAGCACCCGCAGGCCAGACCTCGGCCCGCTCCTGCATCTCGTTCGGATCACTGGCAGAGCGCGCTGCCATCGGCACGTAGTTGATCGCGCCGTCGACGTTGTGCGTGGTCTTCAGCGGCCGCTCTTCACCGGTGGTGGCGAACGTCCGCAGCGCCTGGAAGTAGCGCTCGATCAGCGATTCCCAGGACTGGTAGGCGGCTGCAACACCACCCAGCCAGTAGCTGGCGATGCGCGCTTCCGGCCTTTCACCGGTGACCGTTCCGTCGGCGTGCACGACCTGGCCCTCCGCAGCCCACACGCCGCTGCGGTTCATCCCGTCCTTCCACCGGTGCTGCAGGCCCACACCGCAGTGCGGACAGTGCAGCAGCGAGTAGTGCCGCGCCATCTTCTGCACGTCGTCCAGCACGACCCGTTCGAGCAGTTCCTCCATCGGCGGTAACGCGAAGCCGTCATAGCCTGGTGCTGCCTGAAACCGCTCGCCGCATTCCGGGCATGGCCAGTACCAGCGTCGGCGGTCGCCGCGCGCGTACAGCGCCGCGATGCCGGCCGCCGGCGGGCCTTGGTGTGGGTGCAGAGGCTTCCACGCACCGTCGGCGTAGTCGGTTGCCGGGCTCGATTCGGCCACCACCATGCCGGCTGACATGTAGGTCTGCGTGCGCTTCAGGCCAAGGCCGAAGCACTCGTCGATAGTCAGGTCGCCGGTGTAGTTGTCCACGTCCGTCATCAGGACGTCGTGGATGTCCTTGCCCGACAGCACCGACACCGACGGCCAGCCCATGCGCAACGACATTCCCGACCGGAAGAACTTCAGCAGGATGTTGTCGTCGTGGGCACGCGGGCTTAGCCGGGAGCGCAGCTCCGGGCTGGCGGCGATACTGCGGGCGATACGGGTCTTGCTGTAGTCCTCGGCCGCATCCTTGGACATCTGCACAACCATAGCGTCGGCCGGGTTGCAGGTGATCAGGTAGGCCAAGCGCGCATCGATCAGCGAGATGGTCTTGCCAGACCGCGCCGGCCCTACGAACACCACCGCCTCGTAGTGGCGGCTACCGGTCGTGTCCAGCGGCTCGACCATATAGGGCGTCGTGTCCGGATCCCAAGATCCGGCGGCGCCGGCGGCATTGGCCACCTGCAGCACGCGCGCTCCCTCGCTCACCCTGATGCGGCGGGGCGGCCGGATCATCTCGGCAACGCCTTGGCGCACGCTACGCGCTGTCGCGTACGTCGTCATCGGTGATGCCCTCGTACATGGATTGCCGGACGCGATCGCACTCGTCCTGCACCTTGACCACCTGCTCCGGCGTGAGCCCGGCCTTGCGCTCGAGCACGTCAGGCAGCGTGTCGAAGAACTGCACGACCTTCTTCACTAGCTCGGCGTAGTCGGCCTCGACCTCTGCGGCCGGCACCAGCTGCCCGATGGTCGACTCGACCTTCAGGCGCTCGTTCTCCGACTGGTAGTAGGCGCGGCGCTCCATCGGCGGCAGGTCGCGCGGATCGACCACGCCCTCCGCGCCGAACGCCGCGGCACCCGGGTTCACCAGCGCCGGTGCTGCATCGGCCAGACGATAGACGTCGTGCCCAGCGCGCTTGGTCAGCGGCGGGACGCCGGCCTCCTTCAGCCGCTTGCTGGCCGTTCGGCGGTCCATTCCGAACTCATCCGCCAGCCTGGCCACGGACCAGCCCTTGGTGAATTCGTGGATGTCGGCCATGTGCTACCCGATGCGCAACCTATTCAGCTATGAAAATTGGGTTTCTCCCGGGAAAACCCGCCAAAACCGTGCCCTGTGGTGGAGCACCATAGAGGCCGAAAAACTGTCTTTGACCGGGGTCCGAATTCCCCCCGGTTGGTGTGGATAAGCCCCGGGGCCCCCGCCCGCCGTGAAACGCACGCGTGAAACGGCCTCAGCCGCCGCCCGCGCCGTCCCCTGCCGGCTTCCCTTGCACCTGGTCGATGGCGTCGAGCTGCGCCTCGTACTGCAGCAGGCAACGCTTCCGGCCGTTGCTCACCTCGAACACGGCAGACGGCTCCGCCTCCTTCACCCACTTGCAGCGCTTGCGCAGCTGGCCATCGATCGGCACGTAGGTGGCCACCGGGACCGTGATGACGGCTGCCGGCGGCGGGTTCGGCTGGACCGGCACGGCCTGGCAGGCGGCCAGCAGCGCAGCGGTTGTAACGACGATGACGCGCATGTCAGTACCCCTTCAGTGCCGGGCAGGCGGAATCGAGCAGCTCCAGTGCCGCCTTGCAGGTGTCAGGCCGTTGTTCGTAGCGGCCGCGCCAGGTTGAAGCCTCCTTCTCGGACGCCTCGATCTTGCCGGCCAGCTCCTGAAGTGCTGCCGCGCTCTCTGCCTTGAGCGCTTCCAGCTTCTCGGCTTCCGCCCTCAGTGCGGCGGCGACCTCAGCAAGCCGCTGATCGCGGCTGTCCACGTCGGCCTGCAGTCGGGCGGCATCGGCCTGCCAGTCGGCACGGACCTTGATCACCTGGGCGCTCAGGTCGCGGATCTTCTGCTCCTTCTCCCAGGCAGTCAGTCCGGAGACCATGCAGCCGAAGGCCAGCACCGCGCACACCAGCTTGATCTTGCTACCGGGCTTGCTCAGCCACTGCAGCGCGTCGGCAGCGGCGCCTACGACCAGCGTCCACAGCGCGCGAAAGAAACGAATCAGTACGCTCATGACTTATCGCCTCCGATGGCGCCGGTGGCCCGCTCCACCATGCGCACGTAGCCGGGCAGCAGCCGGCGGATCAGGACGCCGGACAGGCCGGCCAGGGGCAGCTGCGGGGCGCCCGCCAGCGCCGGCCAGATGGACGCGGCAACGGCGATGACCCAAGCGGCCACGATCGCGTAGGCCACGACCGCCACAGCCAGGGCGGCCCAGCGCGCAGCGGTCTGCAGGAGGCGGTGGCCGCGCCGGCGGCTGGCGTCAGCGGCTACCCGCTCCGCGTCCTTCTCCGGCAGTAGCAGGACACCGATCAGCGCTCCCGCCATGGCAACCAGCAGCACGGACTGCGGTACGCCAAGGATCACCCGTTCGGCCTCCCGCAGCGCGTCGGCTGTCGCCGGCGCCACAACAGCCGCGGTGAACGTCCCGACGATGGTTTTCAGTGTGCTCACGGGCTCAGTCACGGCACCACCGTCCCGCCGGCCTTGCGGTACACGGCCAACAGGTCGGCAATCTTGTGTTCGTGCTGGCCGTAGCCAGCGCCCGGCAGGCTGGCCCAGATGTTGCTGACCGCCTTGATGGCTTCCCGGATCTTGCCCGCCTGGATCAGCGGCAGCGCGCGGCGCTCACGGACCTGCTGCAGCGCAATCAGATCCTGGCTCAAGGGCGAGAAGTCCTTCAGGCCGAGCGTCTTCTTGTAGGCGTCGTAGTAACGGCGCAGCAGCTGGTACCGGCCGGCTGCGGTCGACTGGATCTTGAGCTTCGGCAGGTCCACCAGCACGCGAGGATGGTCGGTGTAGCCCCGGAATAAGCCACCACCGACAAGCACGTCGTAGCCGCGGTCGTTCGTGGGCTGCCTGCCGTTGTCCGTCCCTTCGGACCAGGCCAGCATGTCGAGAAAGGCCACGACGTTCACGCCGCCAGCCTGTTGGGGAGTGATCTGCGTCATTTCGGTTCCTGCAGAGGTTCAGCCCCGCCACGCAGGCGGAGCACGGGACCCAGCCGGACCTGATGCCCGGCTAGGTTGTATAGATGAGCTCGCTCCGCGCAACCCCCTCGCCGCCGCCAACGGTGTAGCGGATTGGGACACTGACGCGAGTGAAGTGGTCGAAAAGTGCCCGCATAGCGGGATGATCGTTGATGGTCAGGATTGCCCTGCCCTTGAGCTGGGCCATGGCTGCTGCTAACAACTCGTACTGATCCATACCGAACTCGCTTCCATAGCCCGTCGTCTCCCAATACGGTGGATCGAGAAGGAACACGGTTTCGGGTCGGTCGTACTTCTCGATGCAGCGCTGCCACGGCAACTGCTCAATCACTACACCTTGCAGCCGCAGGTGGGCATCGCTGAGATCCTGTTCCAACCGGAGCAGGTTGATGCGCTTCACTGCCGTCGGGCCTACACCCAACGACTGACCATGTACCTTTCCGCCGAAGCTCAGCTTCTGCAGGTAGTAGAACCGCGCGGCACGCTGGATGTCGGTAAGCGAGTCGACGTGCTGCAGTTGGGCCCACCGGTACATTTCCCGGCTGGTCAGCGACCACCGGAAGTGCCGAACGAACTCGTCCAGGTGGTTGGCAACCACTCGGTACAGCCTCACCAGCTCTCCGTGCGTGTCGTTCAGAACTTCAATCTTGGCCGGTGCACGCTCGAACAGCATGGCGGCGCTGCCAGCAAAGGCTTCGACGTAGCAGGTATGGGGCCGCTCGTTGATCAGCGGCAGCAGGTGCTTCGCCAGGCGTGTCTTACCGCCCGGCCAGGGGAACAATGTCTTTGTCTTCAAGTCTCAACCTGTGCGACATTCGTTAAGCAAACTGCGCGCGCTCTCCGGAGAGCGGCAGGGCTTAAGCCAATGGCACGCGGGCGAAACGCGTGTACTGCGGCGGCGCCTGGGTGCTTGCAGGCATCCAGGCGTCGCTCTGTTTGATGGTGGGGCGACGTGGAGTCGAACCACGCGAGTCACAGACGCCGGATTTACAGTCCGGCCCAGCGCCCATCTGGCAACCCGCCCCAGAAACGACGAACCGCAGGTCACTGGACCTCCCGAGTCCAGGCCTGCGGCCGTTGAGTGGAACGGATCGGAATCTCGCCCACGGTATCGATTGGACAACAATCCCGGTTCCCGCTGCAACTGCGGTAAGGTTCCTTACCGCATTCGCGCGAATGCGGTAAGTTTCGCCGCGAGTGCGGTAATGTTGCTTAACAGCAGTCCGATTCTACAAGGAGCGTTTCAAGTGGGCTTTACCATCAATTTCCCGAACGTTGCAATTGTTGCCGACGAAATTTCGTCCTTCGAGCTCAATCCCAACGTTCCTCGTGTTGACGTGTACCTCAAGAATGGTAAGGAATATTCCTTCCCCTACAAGACGCTTCCCGAAGCGCAGCATGCGTTTAACTCGCTCAAGGCCGGGATGGGGCATGCCGGCTATGACGGCCATAGCATTATCTGATGCAGCCTGATTCCAGGGCGGATCTAAACCGATCCGCCCTGGCGTCCTGCAAACAACCTGACCTTGAACTCTTGCCGGCCATCTTCGAGTGCTTGCCGGAGCGTCGCTGCCGCGATTCCATACACGCGCAGGTAGTCGCCCTTCCTCATCTTCACCGCCTTAGCTGCGTCCTGCGCAGCAGTCTTCCGCTCGGGCCACACCAGGTCGTTCACCGCGTCCTGCAGTACCAGCCTCATGCGCCACCGGTCGGCCGGATCATCCATTCGAAGCACGGGCCCTGAGCCGTGCCGCCGATCCCATTGGATCTGTCGCATCACACGCCTGGCCAGCGCCCGCCCGAGCGAGGCTAAGGACACGCCCTGCCCCCGCAGCGCAACCGCTACAGCAGCCTGCTTGGCAACTGGATCCCTCATTAACCCGACGGCACCTGCAATGTCGGCGGACGTCAATGGCTGTATGGACGACCGGCCGTTCGATGGCTCGCGGAAACTTCCGCCGACCAGCATGCGGGCGATCAGCTCGAGCGGATCGCGCTGCAGGGTGGGTTCCGGAATCGGCGTTCTGCCGCGCACCAGACCCACCGCCGGCGGCGCCGGAGGCACGTTGGGTTTGTGTCCCCACGCCTTGACCGCCTGAGCTTCCGCATCTGCGCCGACGCACAGCTCACTCTGGGCGCTGCAGCGCGCGCACACGACCTGCGCGGTGCGCCGGCTGCTGGCGCTGCCCCGCGCTCGCATGCGCACTTCGTCGCTGCCGCAGTGGCCGCACGGCGTCAGGGCCGCCGCGGGCGCGGCTAGTGCCGACATCAGACCACCTCGCAGTTGCTGACCCAGCGCGACCGGCCGTCCTGCCAGACGTCCCACACGCTGCCGTCGACCTGACACCTGATAGGGCCTTCCCTCCCCTCCAGGTACAAGTGGTGGGTTGCCTCATCCAGGCTCGGGAATTTCGGGATCATCGGGGTGTCTCCATGGTTGTCACGTTCGTTGTTTCCAGGGCCACGCCCTGCTGTTGAAGGAACTGCTGGGCCAGCGCGCGCAACTGGTTCTCGCCTACGTCCAGGCGCTCCACTAGGTGTTCACCCGGGCTGCGCACGCCTTCGATCTGCTCCCGCTTCACCCCGAGCACGTCCGACACGATCGGGTCGCTGCCGCTGTCAGAGAGCAGGAAGTACGCCATGACCGGCTCGGTCTGCCCGTCGCGGTGGACGCGGCCGATGCACTGCTCGTGGACACCTGGCGACCAGTCCAGTTCGCCGAACACCACGGTGCTGCATAAGTGCTGCAGCCCGTCTATACCCGCACCCGAGCGGAGGCTGATCAGCATCACCTGGCTAGCGCCGCTGATGAATGCGTCTTTCGCTGCCTGCTTCTGGCTCGGCGATTCGCTGCCGGTGTACATGACGGGGTTGTACGCAGCGAGCTTCTCCTGCCAGATGCTGTAGACCTCGCGGTGCCATCCGAACAGCAGCACCTTCTGGCCGCTCTCCAGCAGCAACCTGACGAACTCGGCCACGTAGGGCGCCTTGGCCACGCCGGTCGCCTGCCGCAGCAGGCGGTCGAATTCGCCGGCGGCCTGCATCTTCTCGCCGCGGTACTGCTCGTTGGCCCGCAGGATGATCCGCGCCAACGCCGCAGCGTCGCCGGTGATGGCGTCCAGTGCTTTGGCGTCGGATTCCACCTCGTGCGGGATCTTCGACAGCGCCGGCAGCTCACGCCCTACTTCCTTGCGGGTGCGGCGCAGCATGATCCCCTGCCGCCGCAGGTACTGGCCGAACTGCTCTGCGTCCTGCAGCTTGGCCTTCTCCCCGGGCGCGGAGATGCACCATTCCCGCAGGAACTCGTCATAGGTGCCCAGGCAGCCCGGCAGCAGCGGGTCAACCACATGGAAGAACTCGCAGCCGTAGTTGTAGATCGGGGTGGCGGTCAGGCCCATGCGGAGCCGCGCACGGCTGGCCAGGTGGCGGCAAGCGCTATGGATGCTGCTGTCCGGGCTACGCAGCTGCTGGCATTCCTCGAACACCACGTACTGCGCGATCTCCGCCAACGTCTCGGCCCAGCCCCGAAGCTTGTGGTAGCTGACCAGGATCACGTCCGGCAGCGTGTCCCACAGATCCTTGATCCTCTGCTTCGGCTGGCGCACGAGGGGGTACGGCGCGCTCTTCCTGATGTGGTGCACCCGCAGCTGCGGTGCAAATTCGGCCAGCTTCTCCGGCCAGTGGTTTGGCAGCGCCGCCGGGTACACCACCACGGCCGGCAGGTTGCCCGGCGCGGCCATCGGGCAGATGCCGGTGACCGTCTTGCCGAGGCCAAGATCATCAGCCAGCAGCAGCCCGCCGCGGATGGACAGCTGCGCCCCCGCCACCCGCTGGTACTCCCGCGGCGGCTTGGCCAAGGTGAACTCTGGAATCTGAACACGGCCGGCCAGCAGTTCGCCCAGGCTGCGCTCCATGTCCACATGCTCATCGGCCAGCTGCTGCAGCGCGCGCTGCGTGTCGGCATCCATCGACAGCGGGTATCGCTGGGTGAACCATTGCAGCTCCCGGCTGTTCTCCGGCGTGGCCGACAGGTCGATGTGCTCTGCGGCGTGCTGGCGCACCCGGGGAAATACGCGCTTCATGCGCGCGCGTACCTGCGGCTCGCAGATCACCCGCCAGGTACTGCCGGCGGCGCTGTACAGAAGGGTTCCGTAGGTCGTCTGCATTACAGTGCCTGCCTCTTCAGGCGAATGATGTTGAAGGGTTTCCCCTGCCAAGCCGGCCGGGCCACAAGCGGGCGTTCACCCCAGCGCTCGGTAGTAGCGAGCAGCACGCCGCGCACCTGCGGCAGGCTGATGTAGCGCCCAACCTGCCGCAGGGCGTCGGCGAGTGAGCCGGCCACCTTCACCTCGATCACCAGACCGTCGAGCCAGAAGTCCGCGCGGTTGCTGGCATCGAGCCGGTACTCGCGCACGTGGGCATGGCCGGCATGGTCAAGGACGGTCGACAGAGCCTGGTGCAGCTGCACCTCGGAGCCGTAGCGATACCCGAAGCCGGCCAGCAGCCGACCAATACCCTTCAGCTGCAGCTGCTCTTCCATGGCGGTACCCGGCTTCTCCGGTGCCACCTCCCGCTGCATGATGATCGGACCGCCCATCACGGCACCTCCGGCCGAGCGGCGAGCATGGCCGTCCATATTTCATCAAAGGATCCGTCGGCGGCCAAAGTCGCCCAGGCGGCCTTCGCCATCGAACTCGACAGACCCACCGGCACCAGCACGTAGCCCTCGGGCGGCGTGAGGGCGGCGGCGATGGCGTTGATCGAGGCCTGATCGTTCCTGTCGAGGTCAGCACCGCAACCAACGTGATGGGCGTCCTCATGCAGCCCGAGCTTTCGCAGCTCGGCGTCCAGCAGCGCCCGCGCCCGCTTCTCGATGGCGTCCATCACTTCACCCCCAGCGCAGCGCGCGCCTTGGCGTACTTCACCCGTAGGCGAGCCGCCGTTTCGGGGTCCAGCAGAGCCAATCGCGACTCGTCGCTGTTGTCGGCGATATCCGCCAGCTTCACCTTGAGCGACAGGGGGTTCTGCCGAATGTTCCAGTAGTAGAACGCCTCGCTCTTGTTCACGCCGCGTGTCAGATCGAACACAGCCTCCACCACGTCCTGCGGGAACAGCATGACGTTGGAAGCGAAGGCCGGCTGATCCTCCAGTACGTCATGGAGCCATGCCACCATTTCGGCGGCGTCATCGCCGGCAACCGCTGCTGCCACCCGAGCCACGTGCTCGATGTATGGCCGACCAGCCTTATCGGTTTGGGTGGCATGCGCCTCTTCTGCCAGCCAGCGCGCCTCATTTACCAGTGCATTTCCCATCACACCACCTCCGGAGCCAGCTGTAGTGCGGTTGCCGCATCTGCCTGCGCCCAGGTCATCTGGTCCCGGTCGATGCTCTCGGCCAGCCGCGATAGACCCTTCGCTGTCACCAGCACCTGCTCGTGCACGCGGTCCGGCTCACCTTCCCGCCGCTGGACACTGGCCTTGTGCGTCAGCACGCCCTGCTGCAGTCGGTTCTGGTACGCCAGCCAGTTCTTGCTGCCCGCGCGGCGGTAGATCCAGCCGTGCTCGGACAGCCACGCGAACAGCTGGCGCGGCTGGACCTGCAGCATCTTGGCGGCGGTGCTGATGTTGAAGGCACCGTCAGCCTGGCTCAGCCGCAGCAGCGCGCGGACCTGCGGCTCCTGGTACTGCACGCGCGCCTCGAGGATCTCGGCCTTCTCGCTGTAGGACAGCAACAGCGCGCGCAGCGTCGCCGGATCGGTCAGCGCCTGCATCGGGTCAGGAGCCGCCGCCCCGGCCGTGATCGCGTCATAGGCGCGGATCACCTGCAGGCTGAAGCTGGGGCTGATCCACATGGCGTAGGCATAGACCAGCTCGCGCACCACGTAGCTGCCGCCGTAGCGGCCGGCCACCGAGTGCACCGGGTAAATCCGGGAATCACCGGAGTTGACCAGCTCGGCCACCAGTTCCTCGGTCTGCTTCAGGCGCTGCCAGTCGCTGGGCTGGTGGCGCTTCGCACCACCGGATGCCTGGTGCAGGTCGTTCAGGCAGAACCTGCCCACGTCGTCGCGGCGCACAGTGACCCCGCCAATCATCATTGGGTTCAAGAGAACACCTCCGTTTTCCAGCCGCCGCCAGAGGCGCGCTGGACTGCCAGGAATCGAAACGGGTACATCGCGGCGGCCACCTTCACCTTCACGCGGGCGTCTTCCTCCCAGAAGCCCTTCACCTCATGGGCCTCCAGGTCGCCAGCGGCCGTCATCACGAAGAAGTCGATGGTGAGGTGGGTCTTTTCGGCCAACTTCAGCTTCACGGACTCGAATCGGAACCACGCGATCTCGCCGGCGGCCAGCTGCAGCGCCAGATGTGCGGCATAGGCTTCTTCCGTCTTGTTCATCTCCCCAGGCACGTGCCTGGGCCTACCCCGCGCGACCTTGCCGGCGGCGTTTCCGCTGCCGGAGGGTTGAACAGCAGCCGGCGGGCGGTAGGCGCGCGGCGCGGCCGGTGCCGGAGCGGCTACCGGCGTGCTGGCCTGCACCAAGCGGCGCATGCCCTCCGGCATGTCCTGCACGGTGGCGTAGCGCAGCGAGCGGCTGGGCGTCTTCTTCGGCGGCATCAGGTGGATGCCTCCATAGCGCCCCACACGCGCATCGCGCGCTGCCGGAATGCGTCGAACTCCTGCCGGGCGCGCTGCTGCGCCGCCTGGTGCTCACGATCCATCTGCTCGAGCATGCAGTCGAACTCGACGTTCAGCAGGCCCATAAGCTGCTCCATGGACAACCCGCCGCGCGTGCGCTGGCCCGAGGCTGGCGCAAGCATCGGCATGGCCAGCTGCTGCTGACCCGAAGGCGGCGACGGCGCGCACTCTACGCGGCCGGCCTCAGTCGCAGCCCACGTCGCCACCGGCCGCCCATCGCGGCCGCTGTCGCGGTTCTCACACCTGCGCACCAGGCCATCTCCGTCGAGCTCCCGCAGCAGGCCAGCCGCGGCGGCTGTGCTCAGCAACATCACCTCGCGCGGTGCGCCTGACTCGAGTGCGGCGTTGCCCATCAGCTCCAGCGCCTCGGCAGCGGTGCTCTCGCCGTGGATGCCCAGGCAGAACAGCAGTAGCTGCCGCTGGTAGGCGCGAATCTCAGCCGGCTCCATGAATGCCTCCGAAGCCAAGCTCAGCCGCGGCCTGCGCCATGGCGCTGCGTGCGGCGTCGCGGTTACGCACCACCTGCGGCTCGGGCCTGGGCGCCGGTAGCGCGGCCATTGGGTCGGGAACGGCGCCGCCGTCCATGACGTGCTTCACCGCCCTCTCGTAGGCGTTGGCCAACATGCGCTGCTGCAACGCGCCGCTCTCGGCCGTGGCATAGGCGTGCAGGTCCAGCTTCGACCGCACCAACACGGTGAACCCGCTATGGGCCTGGCCGGGCCGCATCTGGCCGTCGACTTCGGCAAGCGCCGGAACGCCCAGGCACATGGCGCGGAACTGCCCAGGGTTCGGAGGCCACTGCAGCGCGCTGCGTAGGCAGTTACCCATACCGTCGGCGACCTGTCGCGGGGTGATGCCGACCAGCACCTGGAACCACAGTTCCCCGGCCGTGGTCAGGCTGCCCGCGTTGTTCACCGGGGCTGAGCCGTTCTCGCGCACCCACTTTCCGGGAAACATGCCGGCCATCCGTTCCCACACCGTCCACAGCATGCTCACCGCGCGCTGGTCGGGCTCAGTGGTGGACGGGTTCGAACTCGACGTCGATGACATCGCCGCCCGTTCCGCCAAAGCCGCCAACTCCCGCGCGCTGCTCGAATTGTCGCCGCTGCTCTGTGACCTGATCGGCAGAACCTGGCTGATGGCTTGCATTGGTGCCTCCGGTGGTATTGGGGATTGCGGGCATTGCGCCTGCCGCATGGCGGTTGCGGGCGGTCTTGATTGCCCAAGGGAACGGGTTCGTGACCGGTGGCGATCGCGCCAGCCCTTCAGCGACCGTGTGCCCCAGCGTCTCCGGCGTCACGCCCTCCTTCAGGGCGGCCAGCAGGTCGGGGTGGCTCGGGTTGGTGGAATGGCAACCGGCCTTGCGCATCAGCAAGCACGCACGCCCCGCGTCGGTCACGCCTCCCAGAGATCCTTGAGTGAGATGTGATGTATCTGGAGTAGTAATGGGGTCTGGGGTCTGGGTACCCGTGTTCACACCTGTGTTCACACCACCTGTCACACGTGACTCTGCGTGACATGTCACGCGTGACAACTGGTCTAGCGTCACGCGCTCGTCGCCCGTGACATGTGTGACATGGAGCGCCTTCAGCTGTGCCATCGTGACCATGCCGTCCGGCACGACGCCGACAGCGCGCAGGTCTTCGAACAGCATGGTTCTGCGTGCTCGGGTGCGTGCCTGGCGCTCGGTTTCATTGCTCTTTCGGGCATCGCGGCGGCCTTGGCCCTCGGCAATACGGCCTTGCGCCTTGGCGATTTGCTCGTCGCAGCGCTTGCTGTGCCGCAGTCCGTCTTCTGCTACTGGGAAGTAGCGTTCGGCGACCTTCTTGACCGCAGCCTTGTCCGCCGCTGTGATTGCGCCGGCGATGATGTACAGCTCGGCCAGGCTCTCTGGCAGCGCCTGCTCTTCCGAGTAGTACGCCAGCATCAGCTTGAAATAGACGCCGTGGTCGGTCAGGGACAGTCGGGTCGTGTCCTTGAGGTAGTCGCCCGGGAACATCTCGAAGTAGATCATCAGGGTTCCCCAGCACCGTGCTTGCCACGTGCCGCGGCACCGGGACTGCCAACCCTGGTCAGCTCATGCTCGTTCGGCGGCAGCGTCTCCAGCCGGTATGTCTCACCCAGGCTGTTGCGCCAGCGGTACGCCGTGGCGCGGCTCACGCCGAAGTGCCGGACAATGGCCTCAACGGTTGGGAAATCGCTGAGCTCGATTGCCCAGCGCATGAACTCCATGACGATCCTGGTGGTGTTGTAGCCGGCAAGGGCGTGCTGCGGCGCGCTGCGCCGCGGCTTCTGTACAGACAACGCCGAGGCTACGGGCGCCACGGCTGGCTCTCGCTCGGCCGGAGCGGCGCAGAGCGCAGGGCCACAGCGCAGACCGAGGGTCGGACTGATGTTCATCCTGTCGCCCCCGCATGGCCCGATACGGGAACCTCACGCCCCATCGCGGTGCTCAGCTGCCGCAGGCTGGGAAGCCGCCGCCTCGCGGCCGCCGGGTCGTTGAGGTCCTGCAGCGCGAGCTGCCAGCGGTATGCCGTCGCGCGCGAAAGGCTGAATCGCTTCTGGAGCGCATCAACCCGCACCGGCTGCGGCTGCTCTTTGGCCCAGAGGACTACATCCACCATGGGCAGAAGCGGCACCACACTCTCGGGGATGCGACGGCCGGCCCTGTCGAATTCGCTGACCACGGCGATTGCCCAGCTCACCATTGCACCGCCACTCATCGCTGCGCACCCTGCACCGCTCGCGGCGCCAGATCCTGCAGGTGGCCCGACACGTAGCGTTTGGCCGTCACCAGTTCGGCCTCGAGCTGACCGATCTCGTCCAACGCGCGGCGCAGCTCAGGTATGTCCTTCGGGCAGATGCGGCCGTCGGCCAGGACGTTGGTGATCGCTTCGAGCGTATGACCGAACTCCACCGACAGGCGGGCCACAGCCAGCACTCCGGCATGCGGCTCCATCATCGGGATACGGGCACCGAGAAAGCCATAGCGCTGGGCCAGTTCGCGCGAGCAGGCGTCGCGCCAGTGCGGCGGCAGCGCACGGACCCACGATTCTTCGAGGTCCACCGGCATCTTGACCGTGCCATTGCGGATCCGGCCAACGATCTGGGCGTTTGCCTTCAGCGCGCGCTCGGTGCTGTCGGCATCGTCGCCGATGTGAAACTGCAGGATGCGCTCACCAGGTGCAACGTCCGCCATGTACTGCTCGGCGATCGCCTGGGCCAGGCTGCTGTCGGTGTGGCCGCTGTTTCGGATGGCGTCCGTCGTGTGCCGGAATACCACCGCAGAGCGCGGCTCGTGGTACTGAGGATCAGGCTTCATTTACGCACCTCGGGAGGCGATGCAAAGTGGTCGCCATGGACAGGACGACCGGAATTCAAAGGCTTGGAGCCGCCCTCCTTGCGCTACGCTGGATGTGCGAACAACACAGCCCGCAAGGAGGGCGACATGGCAAAGAAGACGGCTACACCTTCTCGGAACGAGAAGAACGAAAATCGGTATCAGAGCCACTACTGGAGAGCTCAGGCGGACTACGTTCTAGAAGTTTTCGGGGATTCGCTGAAGGCAAGCCAGGGCTGGAAGAACGATCTTTCCGGGCTGGACGCTGTGCACTATTTCCTGGTGCAGAAGCACAACTGGCTTCCCTCCGTCGTGCGGGCAATGTCTCTGGAAGACCTGCGATTTGCTTTGAGCGAAGAAATGCATGGTTGGAAGCTGCCCAAAGACGCTGGCGGTCAATAGGGCAAGTAGCTGTTTCAGCTTCCATCGCGAGTTTCTGGCTGCGCAGCAACTCCAACCTGCTGCGCAGTTCTACCAAGCTTCCAGGACGGATCCGCGCGCTCATCTCAGGCGCCCTCCACTGGCACGATCCGGTCAGCGTCCGGGTCAGCCTCCGAACAAGGCAGATCGCCAAAAATGTCAGGTCGCAATTCATGCCTCGACACCTGGGTCATTGCTTCAATCGACAGGATGTGGCGTGCAGCGACTGGCCGGCGGCCAGTGCGCCACTGCGATACCAACGCGGGGTGAACTTTGAGCAGGCGCGCGAGTGCGCCCTGCCCACCTACCGCATTGATGGCCTTCTGGATCGGTACCACGGGCTGTGTCAGTGCGTTCATGCGCCAAACATAGCAGTGCTATTTACCCATGTAAATAGCATAGCTGTTCGTCTTCCTGAACACCTTCAAATAGCATCGCTATATGCCTAGGCCTGCCAACCCCAAGACCGCCGAAGGTCGCGCCATTGCGGAAGCCATCAACCGCGCCGGCCTTACGCAGGCCGTGGTTGCCGAGCGGCTGGAGGTTACCCCCAGCTTCATCTCTCAGTTCTCGACTGGCTTGAGGCCGGTCCCCTGGGACAAGGCCGAAGCGTTGGCCGATGTTCTGGGATTACAGCCTCAGGAAGTTAGCGCCGAGTACGCGCGATTGATGGACAGTTTTGGCACGTCTCAGGTTGCGAGACTTAACGCCGATATCGTCATCTCCGCCATCGCTGTGGTGCGCAAGGCTCTAGATCTGGCCACGGGCGAGACATTCGATGTCGAGCAATCGCCCGATCTGTTTGCCCAAGCGCTGCGCGTTGCACTCGCCGCCGATTTGAGGAAACAGGGGAAGCGTACAGATGGATCTCGATCAGGAGATGGACAAGCTGGCACAGCTGATCGCGCTTCGCGCGCAGCGGAAGATGGGAGAGAAGCCCAAGCTCACGCTGGTCGGAAGCGTAGAGCCGGCTGAGGCTCCAGTAGCATCGCCTGCCGCCAGTGATGCCGTCCTCACTCGTCCAGCAATGCGCATGGACGTTGTGCTGCGGGAATCCCATTACAGGATGATTCGCCACTTCCAAAGGCGATGGGGCGCATCCATGCAGCTTTTGATTGACCAGGCGTGTTTCGGTTACATGGGAATCGAACAGCTTCCTGACGACGACCTCATCCAGCTCCACAAGGACCTGGAGCGGGCCGAGGATTGCATGCGCGATGGCGTCAGCTTTGAAGATGCTGGCTTGCTTCGTAGCCGCTATGGATGAAAGGAGACGACCAATGTCGAAGCTTGTAATTGCCATCGGAATCGTGGCTCTGGCCTTGTGCGCTTGCGCCAACGCTGGCAATGCTGACAACGAACAGGCACGCGCTGCTGCGGCCCGTGCCACCGTTTCGGCGAACGAGGCGGCGGCCGAGGCACAGAAGGCTATCGACACGCTCAAGGAGTCGACGGCAGAACTGTGCCAAGGGGAGTCGACTGCCGCCGAGCGCATCATGCGGGCGAGGCAGATGGGAACACCCATGGCTACAGTCATGACCACCGCGATCAAGTACGGCGAGCCTTACGTGGGCTTCGTCCACAAAGCATACGGACAACCCCGCCTCACCAGCGATGCCGCAAAAGATGTTGTAACGGGAGAGTTCCGCGACACCGCATACGGCGATTGTCTCGAACGTTGGAAATTCTGATTTCTTAATGGATTCAGAAATTCATTCCACAATTTGGCATCTGTAAACAGCATCGCTATTGTAAAGGTTAGATAGCAGAGCTATTGTTCCGTCAACGGCAGTCGCCGGCACGGAGACCTAGCAATGCCCCTGACCCTCAGCACCAAGCGCACCGCCCGCGTCGGCCTGGCAGCCATGGGGCCTTGGTGGTTGATCCTCCCCCCGCAACTACGCCGCTGGCTCGGTCTTTGCAGCCTCGAGCTGCATGTAGAGCTCACGCAGGCCGGTGCAGCGAGCCTTGATGCAGCGGCCATCCTCGGTCTCGGCCACGATCGTGATCGGCTTGAGCACAACTACTTCATTGAGTGTGGCACCGTGCACCGGGCCGATTGTCCGCTTCTTGCCAGGATTGAGCAGGAGCGGAAAACCTGGGTGTCCGTTCTTGTCCGTGAGCCCTTCCGACCGCGTCTGAAGTTTCACACCCCCGGCCAAGCTCACCTTTTCGATCGACACGGGTATGCGCCCGGTGTTTACGAGATCGACAAAGAGCTCGAGCGATCCGTTCTTACCCATCTGCAAGCGCGGAATGACCTTCCAACGGACGGCTCCACGGCGGTAGGCGATCACGGTGTTGATCACACCAAGGACCGCGCCGAGCAGCGCGATGGCGAACGTCACGTAGCCCATCCAACCAACAGATCCCATCCCTCTGCCCCCTAAGAGTCCTTGGCTCAGAGCATAGCGCCCTGTGCCTTTCCCGAACCGGAGAGAGTTCATGCCCCTGACCCTCAGCACCAAGCGCACCGCCCGCGTCGGCCTCGCCGCCCTGGCGTGCTTCACCGCCCTGGGCGTGGTTGCCTGGGCCACCCCGACCGATGCACCTGCCGCGGCTACCGACGACGCGCCTGACGGCCTCGTGATCACGAGCCCCCGCATCTGCGCTGCCCTGGCTGTCTATGAGCTGGCCGACCGGGACGATTGGGCACTGCGCGCCACCGTCGCCAACACGACCCTCAACGCCTTCCGCGATGCAGACCGGGTGCCCGACTGTGCGGCAGGTGTCACTGCGGCGCTGACGCAGAACTTCGAGCCGGCGCGCTGGCAGCTTTCCCTCGATGCGGCCGATGCCGTACTGAGCGGCTCCTATGAGATTTCCCCGGCGGCATGCGTCCGGGCCAATGCGGTTGTCCCCCTGTCGACCGCAGACGGCAAAGAGTCGAGCACTTCCCCGGTGCTGGCCCGGGCGCAGTGCGTCATGCACGAACTGGCTTTCGTGGAGGTGGCGCCGTGATCGCCGGCCTCCGTACTGAACCGCGCGCTGCGATGGTCTGTGGCCTCCGCGTGCCCCTCAGCCCCACAGAATCAAAGGTGCTGCAGCTGATCATCGATGCCGGCGATATCCCAATCAGTCGCGCAAGGTTGGAGGAACACCTGTACGGCGGTTCCGAGCGAAAGTCGAACACGGTGGAAGTGACCATCTGTCGCCTCCGTCAGAAGCTGATCCAGCACGGCTACCGCATCAATGCCACGCGCAGCCGTGGTTACACCATCAGTCAGGGCGGTGCAGCATGATCGCCGCAATCACCTACCCGCTCGCCCAGCGCGCGGCCGTCGCCGCAAAAGCGGCCGCTACGGCCGCCACTGGTATGGGCTTCGCCCCGAACCTGGTCGCCGCAGCCGCTGACGTTGCCGCGCACGCGGTGCTGGAGCGCCGCGCAAGTGCCGGCCGCGCCATCGCCGATGTGCGCAAGAACCTCCGCCGCATGCTGCGGGCACAAGGCGGCGCCGCATGAGGGCGCCAGCAATCAAGCTCCCAGCACCTGACCTGACGCCGGACCAGCGCGCAGCCTTGGAGCGAGCGAAGCGCCCCCGTCGCCATCCCTATCGCGTGTACTGCACGCACCAGGCCAGCTCACAGCGTCAGCGCGAAGCGGAAGAGCAGCGCCAGCGCGTCGCGCCGAACCTGCACAGGTTGGTGCGCTGATGGACGGCCTGCACCCAATCGGCGGCGGCCTGGATGCAGTGATCGTCAGCACGGCCACACCGACACCCGAAGAGAGGCTGCAGCGGTACGCAGCGGCAGTTGCTGCCCACCCGTGCCGCTGGTTCTCGCTCCGCGTGCAGTTCGGCCAGACCCTGCAGCGCTCGCTGAAGAAAGGCATCCGGGTTGGCTACGCCGCGTGGCAACGGCAGATGCCGGCGCTCTGGCCCCGTGTACACATCCACTGACTGGAGAAGATTGGTATGGCAACCATCACTGTCGACGTCGACCTTGACGATTTCGATGACCAGGACCTCTTGGAGGAATGCAGGGTTCGCGGTCTCAATGTTCTGCCCACGGCTCCTGCCGATGTGCCTGTTGCGGAGCTGGTTGTAGAGCGCGCCTATCTCGCGGCTCGCGCCATGACCTATCTTCCGAAGGAGCTGAAAGACCTGTTCTGGGTCGTCCATGGCCGCGCAATCGCATGACGTCGAAGGACCGCCAGAGATGGACCTCCGCAACCAGCTCGACATCTTCGACCACGACCCAGCCCGCCTGGCCAAGGCCAACCGCGTTGCGGCCGAGAACGCGCTGACCGATCCGTTCTTCTCCGCGAAGGTCCGACAGGACCGTCACGGCTACTACATCGCCGAAGCCGAACGCCTTGAGCGCTTGGCAGCCATGGCCGAGAAGCCGGCCACCACCGCAGCCTGAGATCTCCCGAATGAAACAGCCTCAGCCCAGCGACGCCCAACCCTCAACACCGATCCCCGATAGCGCGATTGAAGCGTTCCGCGCTGCCTACGCCACCCATGGCACCCAGAAGGGCTACGCGGAAGCAATCCGTGCCGGCCTTGCCGCCGCGGCGCCACTGATCAGCCATGACGCCATGCTCTCGCTCGAGCAGGATGCGCAGGCCTACCTGGTGCGCCAGCTGGACATTGCCCTGAATGGTGATGCCGCCGCAGCGCGCGAGCCGGTGCTGGCTGATCTTCTGAGCCAGTGTCAGCAGGAGGTTCGCCGCCGCAGCGGCCCAGTTCTGACCACGCTTCCGATCGGCGTGCAGCACCACCTACGGCAGGTATTCAGCGATATGGCCGATCGCGCGCGCCTACTGACCGACGCCGCCGTGCGTGAAGTCGTGCTGATGGGTACTACGGAGGTGCGCTGTGGCTGATCACTCAGTCCAGGTCCAACGGATGAGCACGCGCGTAGTCAGCCCCCAAGCCTTCGGCGATTCTCTCGGCCTCATCCTGGCTTGCGTGGTGCGCCATCGTGTGATCACGGAACGCAGGCGCGTCATCACCCTCGCGCCAGACCTCAACTTCCGCGCGCCAGAACGGCAGCGGTCGCCCATCCGCGATGTACTGAGAGTCGATGTCCAGATGCCATCCGGAAACCAATCGGGTGAAAGGCATGGCTAAGCGTCCGATTCTGATGAATGGAGCCATGGTACGCGCCTCTCTGGCAGACGTGCAGCCCGGTGGGAGGGTGAGGCTGGGGGATCAGGCCGAGCTGGATCGACTTGAATTTCAGGCGTGGGCACGCGAGCTGCTCCCCTGTCCGTTCTGCGGAAACAGTGCCGAGTTCGTGCCGTACAAGGACAACGGGCTGACCCTGAAGTGCAAGAGCATGGGATGCATCCAGCGGAACCAGCGCACCCTCCGCTACGGAATCGATTGGCTGCGGACCTCGATGGCAGAACACTGGAATACGCGCGCCCTCTCCGCCCAGCCCTCCCCGGGTGGTCAAGGGGGATTGAACTACGAGCGCATGTTCGTTGACGCCTGCGCCGCGCTGGCCGAGGTTTCGCGGGAGCTGGGCTGCGATCCGGAGCAGGGTGGCGCTGAGCCGATCCTTGCGGCCATCGCAGAGCTTCGAGAATCAGTCGCCGCCCGCCAGCCGGTGGGGGAGCAACGCGCAGCACTGTGGGTTCAGTTCGCCGAGAACGGCAACATGCAGTTCTTCACGCGAGACCCTGATCGTGCAGTAGAGGAATCCTTCTGCTATGCGAGGCCGCTCACTGCCTATTACGAGAAGCCATTCCCGATTGAGGACCTGTCCAGGTTCAAGGACCTGATTGGTTTCGCTGCATGGCAGGCGATTCAGCTGCCCGAGACTGATCCACGCCGAGATTTCATCCGGCAGAGCAACGAGCTGATCCGAATCATCGACTCTGCCAAGGAGATTTCCAAGTGAGCGCCCAAGACAAATACAGCTTGCAAGAACGCGGTAGGTTCAAAGCGTGGTGGGATGCCGCTCGCCCGCTTGAAGGCTCCGCCTTTCCCTACGAAATCGCATGGGCAGCATGGCAAGCCGCCCTCCCCGCCCGGCCCTCCCCGGGTGGTCAGGACGGGCTGGTGCAGGAAGCACTGGAGTACTTCGAGCGTGCCGGGGATGCTGGTGACCGGCAGTACGTGGCAGCAATCCGCGCCGCCCTCGCCGCCCGCCAGCCTGCCGGGCAGACCTTCCAGGCCGGCGTAGCCGCATGGATGGGCCAGTGCTTCCTGCCGTCGCTCTACAGCAACATGACCGAGCGCGGCGACCGCCTGCTGGAAGAGGTGCTGGAGCTGCTGCAGGCCCACAACTACGACAAGACGCGCGTGGCCACGCTGGTCGACTACGTGTTCGGTCGCCCGGTCGGCGAGCCAGCGCAGGAAGTCGGCGGCGTCATGGTCACCCTGGCCGGCTACTGCTGGGTGGCGGGCCTGGACATGCACGCTGCCGGCGACGCCGAGCTGGCTCGCATCAACCAGCCCGAAGTGATGGCGAAGATCCGGGCCAAGCAGGAGGCAAAGAACGCTCTGCACTTCGACACGCCGCTGCCGGGCAATGCCACCGCACCCGTACCCGCGCAGGCCGTGGACCTGGGGCCGTTCCGTGAGGCCGTACAGGAAGCATACGAAAACGCTGACAGCGGAACCCTTACGAAGTTCAGCCTAGAGGAACTGCTGGCCCTGATCGACAGCCATTCGGCAGGAGGCCAGCCGTGATCTGGAAGGAGGTCCCCCTGTTCAATGGCCGTTACGAGGCATCCGATTGCGGACAGATCCGCATGAAAGAGACCGGCCAGATCAAGTCGCTCCGACCGCGACGCGGCTACCTGAGCATTACCGCATATCACCGTGGAGTGGAGAAGAATCTGTATGTGCACAGGATGGTGGCACTGGCCTTCATCCCCCAGACGGCCGCTGAGGTAAACCACAAGAACGGCGTAAAGACAGACAACCGTGTCGATAACCTGGAATGGATTTCGACCGCAGACAACCTACGGCATGCGAAGACAGCGCTGGAGAAGAACTGCACTCCTGTGATTGCCACATCCCTAGCTAGCGGGGCATCGGTGCGCTTCTACTCGATGAAGGAGGCATGCCGTCGCCTTGGCATCCAGATCAGCTCGATCAGCCTGTGCGTCAGGGGCAAGCAGAGGTCCAGTCATGGCTGGACGTTCAGGGCCGATAGGCGTGACATGGACCGTCGTCATGGCTAACCAGCTGCTCGCCTCTGCACCAGGACTTTGCCACCGAAACAGGTCCATTTCGTTGTCGGTTGCCAATTCTAGTGATCCCAAACATGAGGCAATCGAAATGCAAACCGCCGTCATCAGCGACTGTGGCAACTACCGCTACCTGCTCACCCGCCCCAGCGAGGTCGCCCGCCCGGAGCGCGGCACCGCTCTATTCCTGATGTTGAATCCCAGCACGGCCGATGCCGCTGTGGACGACCCGACCATTCGCAGATGCCGGGGCTTCGCCAAGGCATGGGGCTGCAACGGCCTGACGGTCGCAAACCTGTTCGCCCTGCGCTCTACCGATCCGGCCCTGCTGCTGTCGCATGCAGACCCCATCGGCCCGCTCAACGACGACTGGCTGCGGCGCCTCGCCCGCGAGTACGGCGACGTGGTCTGCGCCTGGGGCGCTCATTCAATGGCGGCAAGCCGCGCCACCACGGTCGCGCAGCTCATGACTGCCGCAGGTGCGCGGTTGTGGTGCCTCGGCATCACCAAGCATGGCGCTCCCAGGCATCCCCTCTATGTGCGCGCCGATCAGCCGCTGGCGCCTTGGCGGGAGCCGAACCATGGGTAAGAGCATGCCGATTGGCCTGTGCTGCGTCTGCGATGACCCGCTCGACCTCAGCGATGCCGGTGTCTGCAAGACCTGCGGCAACGGCTTCTGCTGGAACGAATGCGGCCAATGGCACCGCGGCGAACACACCTGCTCCACCTGCATGGACGCCGATGAAGGCGACCAGGACGACGACGAGGAAGATTCCAATGGCTGACGGCTCCGTACAAGCCAAGCACACAGCGCGCGTGTTGCTGAGCGAATGCCGGGCACGCCGGAATGGCCACGGCTTCTGGTTCGCCTTCAACGCTGCACAGCACGCGCGCATGCGCGCGACCGCTCCCGCACCACTACCGGCATCGCCGCGCGCACCGGCACTTCCGGCCCAACTGGAGCTCTTCGCATGAGCCCCGGTCGCAATGCTGCATCTATCCGCGCTGCTCTGCGCGGCGCCGTTCCCGCCCACGTCACCGCGCGGGACATGATCCGCCGTCACTGCCGGGAGCACGGCAAGCAGCTGGCATGCCTTGCGCCTGCCTGGGGCTGCCAGGTATTCAGCGTTTGGCGCGCATTTGGCCGAACGTCCCGTCCCCTGCAGCCGCATCAGGTTGAGGGCGCGATCACAACGCTGCAGCTGGACGAGTTCGATGCGAACGAGCTACGGCTGCGTGCTGCTCGCGAAGCAGGGTGGCACATCGATCCCAAGATGCTGCTCGAGGGCGGAGCATGAGCGGCGATGCCTCGACCATCAGCACAACACCGCCGCCGACTCCGAGTGACGCCGTGCGCGAGATGCGAGCCGCAGGCCGCGCTGGTCATGCTGTGCCGGCCGATCAGGTGAATCGATGGGCCACCACGCTGATGCGTCTGTTCGGTCAGCAGCGGGCCGTCAGGCTCGAGCAATGGGGCGGATCGTTCTGGTATCAGATCGATGAAAGGCAGTGGTACCGAGCCCTTGCAGCTGGCGAACAGGTCCGGGCTCTTTACACCCAGCCGCTGCTCCACGAGGTCCGCAGGGCCGGCAAAGATCGAGATCACATCTGGTCGGCGGATCGAACGCACTGCACCGTCTGTAACGACCCCTTCGATTGGGCCGATCCGTACTGCAACCCACCCAAGCCGCCGGCGCCAATCGCGCTGAAACCCCAGCCGTTCAATCCGTCTTGGGTTCTCCCGCTGCTCGACCGACTGGAGCGAGCGTTGAAGCGTGAAGGCAAGCGGGAAAGGGACGAGTGGGGTTTCCGAATTGCGCAGATGCGTAAGTCAATCGAAGAGCATACGAAGGAGAAATCACATTGACCGTTGAGCACATCAAGGCCGCGGCGGGCGAGCGGTCACCACTGATCCACCAGCAGCGCGCGGCCATAGCGGTTGCAGCAGCGCTCGAAACCGCCCTGACCAGCACGCGCCCCGCCAGCGGCGGCGACCGCGCATTGACCTTCACCTTTGCCGGTGAGCCGCAGCTGCAGGCCGCGTGCGACGCCTGGCGCGCATACGCCCTCGCCACCATCGACACGCCGGCGCCGGTGGCAGCGACTGCAAGCCAACGGCTGACGGCCCAGATCGGCCTCGCCCTGTTCAACGACCCGACCTTGGACCTGATGCAGATTGCGAACCGCTTAGCAGGGTTGCAGGGAGAAGCCGGCACCGCGCTGTTGCCAGCACTGGTCAGCAAGTAGATGCGTCTCTTTCCCAGAGAAACCGACCAACCACACTACGGCGATGCGCAATCGCAATGAGCAAAGCAGAGGTACACATGACCAGCACCGTCGAAAACGACAACGCCTCCACCGTTAAGGCAAGGGCAGATGACGCACTGATCGCACTGCGTAAGGTCGAAGAGGACTGCGGATTCTCCAAAGCCAGCATCTACCGGATGATGGCGCGCGGCGAGTTTCCGAAGCCGGCAAAGCGTGCCGGCCGCAGTGTCCGCTGGTTGAGGTCAGAAGTGCAGCAATGGGTGCGCAACGAATGGCGGCCGCAGGCACCGACGTGACCAAGCATCGCGAATGTAGGCACCACGTAGGCACCAAACAGAAAAGGCACCGCTACGCGGTGCCTTTTTTCGACATAAGTCGTTGAATATATTGGTGGGCCCACCAGGATTCGAACCTGGAACCAAGGGATTATGAGTCCCCTGCTCTAACCGTTGAGCTATAGGCCCTGCGCAGCCTCACAGTGTAGTGGAGGCCACGCTTGATCGGCTACCCGGCAGCAGCAAGAGCCTC
>Ga0160490_100148_pt1 | contig 42673 bp, 35 predicted proteins | sample DIDnMG_7_FD_108210 | JGI IMG/M metagenome (GOLD analysis project Ga0160490, IMG submission 108210) | Enriched soil microbial communities from UW Madison campus, WI, USA - DID2934_E24_Lignin MG | ecosystem: Environmental > Terrestrial > Soil > Unclassified | place: USA: Madison, Wisconsin...
AAAACGCTGGGTTCGCTGATTCAGGTTCCACATGAAGATGAAGCGGCGCTGAAAGCGTTTCTTGATGGGTTGTATCGCCTGGCGGTTGAAGGTGATATTCAGCAGAAAGAGGCTGCGGCAGAGTTGATACCATTTATCCAGCAGGCATGGGTCTTGGCGCAGCGTTATGACGCTGTTGTTGCGAATCCGCCGTATATGGGCGGGAAAGGGATGAATGGCGAGCTGAAAGAGTTTGCAAAAAAACAGTTTCCGAACAGTAAGTCAGACCTTTTTTCATGTATGAATGAACATGGTTTTTCTTTGCTTAAAGATCATGGTTTCAACGCTATGATAATTATGGAAAGTTGGATGTTCCTTGCATCGTATCAATCATTTAGGGAAAAAATCATTGGGCAAAGAACAATTATGGATTTAGTTCATATGCCTTATGATGGAAAAGGAAGAACGCCGCTTGGAATTAATTTTGGAACTTCTGCTACCATTGTTTTAAAAAAATATATTAATGGTTTTTCCAGTCACTTCTCTTGCTTGCGATTTTACGAAATTGATGACTGTGGTGTCCCTCTTCAGTTTCCATATAATAATGAACGTCAACGAAATATTGTAGTGGAGAATTTCAATAAGATCCCCGGCAGTCCGGTTATTTATGATGCGGCTGATTCAGTTTATTCGGCCTTTGAAAAATTCCCATCGCTAATTAAAAAGCATCATGTTTGTTCTGGCTTACAAACAGGTGATAATGATCTATATTTAAAGCAGTGGTATGAAGTTAATAATGAACATATTTTTTTAGATTATAACGAGATCCATAATAAAGATAATTTTAAATGGTTCTTCCATAGGAAGGGAGGTGAGTTTAGAAAATGGTACGGGAATGTTGATTATATTCTAAACTGGGAAAATGAAGGGGTGAATATAAAAAACTCTAAGTCTGCACGCCCCCAAAACTTGGATAAGTGGTTTTTAAAAGGTGTGACTTGGTCTCACACATCCTCCGCTTCGTTTAGCTCTAGGTTGCTTCGAAATATAGATACGATAAATGTTGAAGGTCCGTCTGCCTTTTCAGAAAAACCAGAAAAACTTCTGGCATATTTGTCATCAAAATTAGCGTTTTATTTTATGGGTATTTTAAACCCAACAATGCATTTTCTAGTAGGGACTGTTTCGCAATTGCCTTATAAAGATGGTGTAGGGGATGTAAATATAGTCAATAGACTAATTGATATATCAAAAAGAGATTGGGATTCTTATGAAGTTTCCTGCGGTTTTTCAAGGGGAACTTTATTGAATTTTAGTGCACATAAATCAAACTTGTTTGATACCTATAATGATATTGTTTCTTGTTGGAGCAAGGATATTCATGAGGTACAGGGCTTAGAAGAGGCTAATAATAAATTATTCATTAGCGAATATGGGTTTGATGATATATTAACACCATCTGTAATGTTAAATGAAATAACCCTTAACTGTAATCCGTATTATCGATATGGTAGTAAAAACTCAGAGATTGAACTAAAAGCGATGCAACAGAGTGACACTGTGGTTGAGCTTATTTCATATACTATCGGCTGCCAAATGGGCCGCTATTCCCTCGATCGTGAAGGCCTGGTCTACGCTCATGAAAATAACAAAGGCTTTTCTGACCTTGTCGCTGAAGGTGCCTACAAAACCTTCCCTGCCGACGAAGACGGCATACTGCCATTAATGGACTCCGACTGGTTCGACGACGACGTCACCGCTCGCGCAAAAGAGTTCGTTCGCACAGTCTGGGGCGAAGAACATCTGCAGAAAAACCTCGATTTCATAGCCGAAAGCCTCTGTTTGTACGCGATAAAACCGAAAAAAGGCGAGTCCTCATCCGATACAATTCGTCGCTATCTTTCCACGCAGTTCTGGAAAGATCATATGAAAATGTACAAGAAGCGCCCTATTTATTGGCTGTTCAGTTCCGGTAAAGAGAAAGCGTTTGAGTGCCTGGTGTATCTGCATCGTTATAATGAGGGCACATTGTCGCGTATGCGCACTGAATACGTGGTTCCGCTGCTGGCGCGCTATCAGGGCAATATCGATCTGGTTAATGATCAGCTTAAGAATTCTGAGTCCGGTGCGGCCACTACGCGTCTGAAAAAAGAACTGGATGGGTTGACCAAAAAATTCAACGAACTGCGCAATTTTGACGATCGCTTGCGTCACTATGCTGATAGACGTATCACTATTGATCTGGATGACGGCGTTAAGGTTAACTACGGCAAATTTGGCGATCTGCTGGCGGATGTGAAGGCCATTACCGGTAGCGCACCTGAGGAGATTTGATGAAAATAGCGGCGATTTATACGCAGAGTGTTGGCCCATTGGGCGATGCGGAAATTAGCTTTAAAAACGACTGGACTGGAGAGGTTGAGGAAAACGTTCTCCTCACCGGCCCGAACGGCTGCGGTAAATCGACGCTGCTTCGTTCTATCGCGATGCTTTGGGGGGCTTTTGGGTTTTGGCTAGAGCAATCCAAGCCGCTTCCAGCATCTCACGAATCCCGGAAATGGTTAGAACGATGGAACGGTGTGGCGATCGTTATAGATGACCTTACTTCAACAACGCCATCTCGCTTGGGGCTATTTTTTGGCTCCGAGGAATGGTCTAGGGAATTAATTGAATCCTATAAAGATGTTGAGTGGATAGGTGAAAGTCGTGCTGGGCGTAAATTGACGCTAAGGATTTTTGAAGATGCCTGGTTCCAAAAATGGGGTCACTACTACCAGAAAGTGGTGATCACCACCGAGAAAGTGTCATCCCCCAATGTCATTTATCTGGATGCTGAGGCTCGCAGATGGCTCGCGCCTAAGAAGAATATTTCCTCACTTGCACAGGATGACCTTAGCCAGCGCTGGCTGGCAACTTATACACCAACATCTGACTGGAAAGGGCAGCTTGAAGCCTCGCTGTTCAACATGAAAGCGACGCTCCCTGAACTGTATCCGGAAATGATGAAAACTCTGAATAAGTTCTTCTCAGGGAAAGTCATCGAAGAAGAGATTCAGCCGGGGCAGCGCCAGCAGGTCAAACTTGCTAACGGTGAAACGCATACGCTGGATGAACTGAGTTCTGGTGAGCATCAGGTCTTGATCATGCTCTTTATGGTTCAACGCTGGCTTCAGCCGGGCGGTGTCGTTTTAATCGACGAGCCGGACCTGCACCTTCATCCTTCGCTGGTTTCCCCCCTGCTGGCGACACTGGAAAACATTATCCAGAAAAAGCAGGGGCAGCTTATTTTGACTTCCCATGCGACTGACGTCTGGCAGCGCTACGAAACGTTAGGGCTGCGTTATCCTCTTTCTATTGAAAAGGATGATGAGCAATGAAGGAGTTTGAGTGGCATATCAAGACCATCCTTGAGACAAAAATCACCGAAGGCAAACGAGCGTTGATTGTTGAAGGCAAAACGGATGAACTCGTTTTTACTCAGCTCTTAAAAAAAGTCGATCCCCAATGGGAAACCAACTGGGTTCTTGCTGAAGTTGGCGGGAAACGCAATGTGGTAGAAATTTTGTCAAAACAACCGACCTGGTTGGGCATTGTGGATCGCGATGAGTGGGATAATGCCCAGTTGAGCCAACGGCAACAACAATTGCCTAACCTGCTAGTTTTGCCCAGATTCTGTATCGAAAACTATCTTACTGTTCCTGGTGAACTCTGGCATTGCTTGCCACAGAAGCAGAAAGTAAAACTCCCGGAGGGTCGAGATGCGGCTGTTCAATCTATTGCTGCACTTATCACTGAAAACCTCGAACGGTGGGTTCAATTTGGCGCTTTATGGGCAATAATAAACCCGCTTTGGGATGAACTACGGTTACTTGGTTTCAACCGCGATCTTCTCGACCCTGAGCTGGTTTTGGACGAGCAAGGTTTTCGGGCACAGTGCGCTATCTGGCATAGCCATCTTGAGCCTCAAGGGCTCTGGCTGAGATATCAGGAAAAACTGGCCGCAATTCAGGGGCAGACTGATGATGAAAACCTGCGCACCATTGTTCATGGCAAAAAATTTTTCAAGGCAGCCGTGACCCCTGCATTTAGGCAGCTGTTTGCCATTCAAAGTACCATTTCAGTGGAAGATTTATTCCGAGAAATGCCAGTCCCAGCAGATCTGGCATTTGTCTGGCAGCGCATGGAATTAAACCCAGAAGAAAATTAAAAATGCAATTTAAAGAACTGGAATCCGGGCTTCGTCAGAAGTTTACCGACAACCGTATCGTCTTCTGGCACGACCCGGAACAACGCTTCACTGATTCAATCAATGAGCTGGATCTCGACAATGTCACGTTGCTGGATATGCGTGGCGTTTCTGTGCTCGCAACAAAAAAACGACTCGAAATCGACGAGCCTGAACAAAAATTTTTACTCTATTTCACCAGTGAGGTTCCTGCTCGCGAGCAGGACTGGTTGCTGGATATTCGCCTCTATAGCATCGAATTCCACGCTGATTATGCGGCGATCACCCTGAATTCTCTGGGTATCCCGCAACTCGGTTTACGCGAACATATTCAGCTTCGCAAAGCCTTCTTTACCGTCAAACGTACTCAGTTACTTAAAGGCTGGGTCACCGAACGCGAGACAGAAAAATCCCTCGATAAAAAGATGCTAGCAGTGGTGGCCGGAGCCAGCACCTTTGAAACCAAAGAGATTCTGTTTGCTTTGGTTCAGCAATTTGTCGCGGCACGGCAGCAGGATGACAGCGCGCTGGAGAACACCTTAGCCGTACTGAAGAAGCTTGGCCTGGATGAGGTACTCTGGGAGATTCTTCGCATTGAGCTAGGGTACCAGTCTGAATCTCCTTCACTAGAAAACCTGCTTCTGAAACTGTTCTGTACCGATCTCTGGGCGCAGGGTGATGAAGCGCATCGTGACTGGTTGAGCAAAAATGTACTGGCTACCGCGGCTGGTCGGGCGTCGTCACTGGCCTTTATGGGGGCGTGGCGTAATGATCGTCGCTATAAAGCAGAATACGATTATTGTGCAGAGGATTTGCAGCAGACACTGCAGCCAAAAGAGCACTATAACTACAGCTCACCGTATGCCCTGGCAAAATGTGAAACCTTCGAGGCCATTGAACAACTTATTATCCGTGGTCTGGTGACCCAGTTGCAGGAAGAGAGCACCACTCTTGATAGAGATGCGTTTAAAGCGCTGGTTTCAGAGCGCAGTGCGAAATACTGGAGCCAGACACGTCCAGAGTATCTTTCTATCTGGAATGCTATTCGTCAGGCGGAACGCTTGCTGAATTTGCGTAACCGCTATACCGACGGGTTTAATTTCCCCGATACTGGTGCGTTCTGGAAAGCCTACTGCGATGAAATTTATCGCTTCGATCAGACCTATCGCTTGTTCAATGAATATGCCGCGCCGGTGCACAGCAAAGGGGCGATGATCCTGCATGAACTGGATAAATTCATTGAAGAGTTGTACAGCAACTGGTATCTGGCCGAGCTGAGTCGTGGCTGGAACAAACTGCTGGAAGCGGAAAAACGTATGCAGGTATGGCAGTTTAGCGGCATACCCTTGCAGCGCAATTTCTATAAAGAGAATGTTAAACGTCAATTTGACACCTCGCAGGTCAAACGCGTTTTTGTCGTGATCTCGGATGCATTGCGCTACGAAGTGGCGGAAGAGCTGGGCAGGCATATCAATCATGAGAAGCACTTCAGCGCAGAGCTGCGCTCCCAGACCGGAGTGCTCCCAAGCTATACCCAACTAGGCATGGCCGCGCTGTTACCCCATGAGTCGTTGAGCTATCTTCCCGATAATTCTGGCGTAGTCTACGCCGATGGGATGTCCACTTCCGGGTTTGAAAAGCGCGCCGCTATTCTGGCGAAGGTGAATGGTGTAGCGCTGAAAGCAAAGGACTTGCAGAATGCCAACAACCAGGAAGTGAACGAGCAAATCCGCAACGCTTCCGTAGTTTATATCTGGCACGACACTATAGATGCCATGGGTGATAAGGCTGCAACCGAAGATAAAACATTCGAGGCTTGCCGAAGCGCCATTACCGAGCTAAAAGATCTGGTCTCACGCTTGCGTAGCCGATTTAATGCCAGCCGAATTTTTGTTACAGCCGATCATGGCTTCCTGTTCCAGCAACAGGCGCTGGTGGAGCAGGATAAAACGAAGCTGGAAAGTAAAGCGGCAAACACAATCGAAGCGAAGAAACGTTACATTGTTGGATACCAACTGCCTGAAAGTGAATTTTGCTGGCATGGAAAACTGGCAGATACGGCAGGAGCAAGCGATGAGAGTGAATTCCTGCTTCCCAAAGGTGTACAACGTTTTCACTTCACGGGTGGAGCGCGCTTCGTTCATGGCGGAGCCATGCTGCAGGAAGTGTGTGTTCCTGTGTTGAAGATTCGCGCGCTTGAAAAGAAAGCGGCTGAGAAGCAACTCCAGCGACAGCCCGTGTCCGTTGTTGCGCGAGATCAGGTGATCAAGCTGGTTAACAGCATTGATAAAGTCGGTTTTATTCAGACTTCGGCAGTGAATGAGCTACATGAGCCGCGCACGCTGAATATCTTTATCGTGGATGAAAACAACCAGGTTGTCTCCGGCACGGAAACGGTTTGCTTTGACAGTGATAGTGACGATATGGGTAAACGCACCCGCGATGTAACCATGAAACTCATGGGGACGGCATTCAATCGTAAAAACAAATATGTTTTGATCCTGGAGAATGCGGACAGCGCAACAGAGTATGGTCGCTACCCGATAACGATCGACCTGGCATTCCAGGATGACTTCTTTTAAGTGAGGCGTTATGCAACAGCAGGATAACTCAGCCAGTAACATGGAAGCAGCCTCTGCGTTGGCTCAGGACCTGGATTCATTGTTGAATCAGCACTTTCGCGGTCGCGTGGTGCGTAAGGACTTGACGAAGCAACTTAAAGAAGGGGCGAATGTTCCGGTTTACGTACTGGAATATCTTCTCGGGATGTACTGTGCCTCCGATGACGATGAGGTTGTCGAGCAGGGGCTACAGTCGGTTAAGCGTATTCTTTCTGATAACTACGTCCGCCCGGATGAAGCAGAAAAAGTGAAATCACTAATTCGCGAGCGTGGTTCTTACAAGATTATCGATAAGGTCACGGTAAAGCTAAATCAGAAGAAAGACGTTTACGAAGCCCAGCTCTCTAACCTCGGCATTAAGGATGCCCTGGTGCCGTCGCAGATGGTGAAAGACAACGAGAAACTGTTGACGGGTGGCATCTGGTGCATGATCACCGTGAACTACTTTTATGAGGAAGGGCAAAAAACGTCTCCTTTCTCGCTGTTCACACTGAAGCCGATCCAGATGCCAAATATGGATATGGACGAGGTATTTGAGGCCCGCAAGCAGTTTGATTGTGACCAGTGGATTGACGTGCTATTACGTTCTGTCGGGATGGAGCCTGCGAATATTGAACAGCGTACCAAGTGGCATCTGATTACCCGCATGATTCCCTTTGTGGAAAACAACTATAACGTTTGCGAGCTTGGGCCGCGTGGTACCGGTAAGAGCCATGTTTATAAAGAGTGCTCTCCTAATTCGTTGCTAGTTTCTGGTGGGCAAACCACAGTTGCGAATCTGTTTTACAACATGGCCAGCCGCCAGATTGGTCTGGTGGGAATGTGGGACGTCGTCGCGTTCGACGAAGTGGCAGGGATCACCTTTAAAGACAAAGATGGCGTGCAGATCATGAAGGACTACATGGCATCAGGGTCGTTCTCTCGTGGTCGCGACTCCATCGAAGGTAAAGCCTCCATGGTGTTTGTCGGTAACATCAATCAGAGCGTGGATACGTTGGTCAAAACCAGCCATCTGCTTGCACCGTTCCCGGATGCGATGATCGATACTGCATTTTTTGACCGTTTCCATGCCTATATTCCAGGTTGGGAAATTCCAAAGATGCGTCCGGAATTTTTCACCAACCGCTATGGTTTGATTACGGATTATCTCGCCGAATATATGCGCGAGATGCGTAAACGTAGCTTCTCCGATGCAATTGATAAATTCTTCAAGCTGGGAAATAACCTCAATCAGCGTGACGTGATTGCCGTACGCCGCACGGTATCCGGTTTGTTGAAGCTAATGCATCCGGACGGCGCTTACGACAAAGAAGATGTACGGGTTTGCCTGACCTATGCACTCGAGGTCCGCCGTCGCGTTAAAGAGCAGCTTAAGAAACTCGGTGGCCTGGAGTTCTTTGATGTGAACTTCAGTTATATCGATAACGAGAGCCTGGAAGAGTTCTTCGTGAGCGTACCGGAGCAGGGCGGCAGTGAATTGATTCCCGCCGGTATGCCGAAACCTGGCGTAGTGCATCTGGTCACGCAGGCGGATTCAGGTATGACGGGCCTCTATCGTTTTGAAACGCAGATGACTGCGGGCAACGGCAAACATGCGGTGTCAGGATTGGGGTCAAACACAGCGGCGAAAGAAGCGATCCGCGTGGGGTTTGACTATTTCAAAGGTAACCTGAGCCGTATCAGTGCTGCGGCTAAATTCTCTGAACATGAATACCATCTTCATGTGGTGGAGCTGCACAGCACAGGCCCGAGTACGACCACCAGCCTGGCCGCGTTAATCGCGTTCTGTTCGGTATTGCTGGCAAAACCGGTTCAGGAACAAATGGTCGTATTGGGTGGTATGACTTTGGGAGGCGTGACGAATCCCGTTCAGGATTTAGCTGCATGCCTGCAAGTAGCATTCGATAGCGGTGCTAAAAAGGTATTGCTCCCTATGGCCTCTGCTATGGATATTCCGACCGTACCGACTGAGTTATTCACCAAGTTTCAGGTTAGCTTTTATTCCGACCCGGTGGATGCTGTCTATAAAGCGCTTGGGGTTAATTGAAGTCTAAAGTAAGGCAAAACAGGAGAGATGATGAAGTCGAAAATCGAATGGATACGCAAGGCTCAAAGATGTCTGCGGATGCTTTCAGAGCTGCATCGTCTTGGTTTTCAGCACCTCCGGGGGATGCCTTACTTCAATGCTCAGGGATTTAGATTCGCGATCGCCCCGCGATACTACTTTTCCGACAATGGTATTGCGATTCCTGCCGCTAAACTTTCAGATGAATTCGTGGCAATCACTGGCGCGGGTCACTATTTCAATTGGACAGATACTGACGGTAATGATGCCCGCGCACTGGCAGAAAAATTTATTACTCGTTTTCCTGATATTGCACTCGCTGGAAAAGGGCGTGATTGGGAGTATGCGGGCTGGTTATCAGAGCTAATTGGTTTTCTTGAACAGGGCGACATGATTCCAACCGTATGGTGGGAAGAAATGAACGGTCGGCCTGAGGACCTTTTAGCTCTGCCTGTCTGGGTCGAAGGGAAGGACAATATTGATTGGATAGGGGAGAGGTCTGTTATTTCTCAAACCAATCCTAAATTCCCTTTACCTGGCAAACGATCCGAGCCGTCCGGAAATGAATGGTGGGGAAGGCAGCCCTATTGGACAGAAGCCCTTCATGAGATGTCTCAAGCAATGCAGGATGGTGGGCGCTTGGTCACTATTGACGTAGAGAAAATTAGTGACCAGTTGTTCATGGAGAATGGCCCTGCTTACAAGCTGTTAAGCGCCATGAATTCTGTGTCGGAGCATGAAGGATACGACGGTTTTAAAGGCGCTCCTCGTCTCGTGTTGGCCTTGCTTTGGAAGCTGCAGGAAATGAGTGAGCAGCGAAACCGCTAAGATGAGTAAATAAGCAGTGCTGCCTGAAAGCACTGCTGTAGTCATATTAATAAACAACACCAAAGTATTTTTCAGCACAAGACTGGCAACATGAGTTGCTCTGCATCCAACCGTTGATTTTGTACTGGCTACAGTGCTCGCACTGCCTGATATAGGTTTTTCTTTTCAACAGCTTTTTCACCTGTGCAGTGATTTGTTTCTCCGTCGCGTTTTCTGGCAGTTCGGCAAAAAGGATCTCAGTCGAAATTGGCCATTGGCCTTCCCAGTGGACATCTTTCACTTTGATAATAATTGGCTGACCGACGGTCATTTCGACGATTATGACATCGATTAGGCTTTCGGGAATTCCGTACATCTTTCTACCTCCTTTTCGTGTTACCTGGAACCAAATTGCACGGTAACAACGTTATCCTCACGATGTTGTTTATCCGCAGATACCTCGTGCTCCACAAATTCGCCCCACCTCATAAACAAGCCCTTAAGCTTCTCAGCCTGTTGGCCTACCTGGTAAGTACGTATCAATCTGTCTTTAGGCACATGGTTCAGAAGCAATTCGATGAGCCGTTCGGGTGCATCCAAATACTCAGCACAGCCCGTTGCTACGCTGCGTCGCAGATCATGAGGAGAGAATGCGGCGAGCTCACCAAGATATTTTTTACGCAGGCGCTCAAGTGCGCGGGTCACCGCATCCCCTGTAATCGCAAAACCGGGATTGCTGGTGGATTCAAAAACGAAAGCTCCTTCAGAGATGATCCGCTGCTTTTTCAGTATGGAAAGCGCCAAAGGATGCAGGGTAACGATGTGGCTTCTGCCATTTTTAGTTTCCGGGATTGTCCAACGGTCACCGCTAATTTGATCCCAACGCATCTCGCAGGCCTCAGAGCGGCGAACACCGGTCAGAATAATTAACCTTAAAGCATTGGCTACTGAAAGAGACAGCACCACACTTGCTGCAATTCCACGCCCACCAGCAGCAATAGCACCTCCACCATTGGTTGCTTCTTCCAGCGCGGTCCATAACATTTTTAGCTCATCCTGGGGTAGCCAGCGCTCGCGTGGTTTGCCCATTGAAGCACCAAACATCGCGGGTTTAAGCAACCGAGCCGGATTATGACCGATAAGCCCTTCGAGGTTGGCGTGGTCGAGAGTCAGGTTAAGCAGTATGAGCCCTTTGCGGACACCTTCGGCACTGACCTTGCGCACATTGCTTAGATGAGCGAAAAGAAAAGAGCGGGATAAATCACAGACTCGAACTCGCCCTAGACCTTTCTCAAGATGGCGGCTGTATGTGCCTTTATAATCGGACAACGTACGCGGACTGATTGGCTTCGTGGCGATCCGAAATTCCAGCCACTTTTCCCATAGTTCGGAAAAAGTTAGCATTGTTTCATTGGCCTTTTTCTCTACAACGCGAGTATGGCGCGGATCGATTCCCTGTTTAACAAGTGCAATCGCTTCGGCGTGTGCTTCGCGAGCTTGGGCAAGTGACATTGCAGGGTATGAACCCAGCGTAATTTTGATCTGCTTACCGTTCAGATAAGGGCGATAAAGCCAGCTCTTTGTTTGGCTCCCAATTCTGGCCTCGACCGATAATCCCGGCCCCGCTTTAGATTGCACTTTAACGACGATTCGATTTTTGCCTTCCTCGGGTTTCAGGCTGGCAACTTGTCGGTCTTGGGTGATTGTTTTTGGCTGTTCCATCTCATTCTCGCGTACTTGCTGGCGTACTTGTTTAGCATTGTATAGGGTGAAATGGGATGGAACAATTTAGAATAAAATAATGTACTATATTGTTGATCTAGATAATGATTATTACCTTCAATGTAATGTAATGGAACATAATGAAAAATCAAAATTCTGGATTCGTAATGCGAAGGTCGTAGGTTCGACTCCTATTATCGGCACCACTCAGCATCTCTCAAAATCTGCTCAAGTTCACCAACGTCAGGCTTATCACTACTTTATAAGCCCAGGGCATTACTTACATTTGGAAAATCATATCGGTAAAGGAATAAGTAAGCGCCCGACCAGAACAGTAGCCGGGCTTGACGAAATAAACCGGAAGGTTACAGGCCCAGCTCCGATAACCCTGGATGATCGTCCGGACGACGCCCCAGCGGCCAGTGGTACTTGCGCTCGCTTTCCTTGATGGGCATATCATTGATACACGCGAAACGACGTTGCATCAGACCATCTTCGCCGAATTCCCAGTTCTCGTTGCCGTAAGAACGGAACCAGTTACCTGAATCATCGCGCCACTCGTAGGCATATCGGACCGCAATACGGTTGCCGCCAAATGCCCATAATTCTTTAATAAGACGGTACTCAAGTTCCTTTTTCCATTTGCGCTCAAGAAATCCTTTGGCTTCTTCGCGATTATTGGCAAATTCTGCACGGTTACGCCATTTGGTATCCAGAGAATAGGCCAGCGCGACCTTTTCAGCATCGCGGCTGTTCCAGCCATCTTCAGCAAGCCTTACTTTTTCAATCGCTGATTCAAGAGTAAACGGCGGAAGCGGTGGACGAATTTGTGCATCAGACATGGTAAAGACTCCTGTAAATTTGGGTAGATCGGTATGATCCTGCTTTACGAAACTCAGACATAAATTCCTCCACTGTTATTTGATGGTTCAGCATTGTCTATTAGCACTGGCATTCATTTTCAGAGGGGGCGTGGTGTCTATGAATTGATGGTAGAACGATCGTTCTACCTCGTCAATACAGTTTTTATGAAAATAGTTAAAAAACAAAAAACATCTCGATAAATTTTTTAAGATGCTGATTGATAAGGTTTTGGTGAGATACAGAATAGCGGTAGGGGTAAGAGGGAGGAAAAAATGAATACGATATCTATCGTTAAGTGTGGATTAACGATAATAAAAACAGATGCAGGGTACTAATATTTCAGAGCGCAGTGGGGAATTAAATTAATCACATATGTGTCAAAGCCTCCAGTAATACTGGATATTCAGTGAGTATTTTATCTCTGGAATTCAGGTCTCTGTTATGAGACCTGTTTCAGTAATAGCTGAGCAATATTTTTGGCATCATCTGCGGCGCTGTAATCGCCCATAACACGTGACATGGTGATGGCACCTTCAATCAATAACAGCAACTGCCTTGCCAGGGATGAGGCGTGCTCAATATTCAACTGTCCGGTAAGTTCAAGCGCGTAATCCAGTATTTTTTGTTTATGCAGTCTGGCAATCTGGCGAACGGGATCGGCACTGTCACCCACTTCCCCCGCAGTGTTGATGAATGCGCACCCGCGGTAGCCCTCTGACTCAAACCATCCTTTGAGCACGGTGAACATATTCAGGATGCGTTCCTGCGGCGTATCTGCTTTGTCGCACTCAGTCCTGAACCATTCCATCCAGCGTACATCCCGTGCGTTCAGCGCTGCTGCCGCCACTTCGTCTTTGTTGGCGAAATAGCGATAAATACTTTTGCGCGCCACACCTGAAGTCTTTACAAGCAGATCCATACCGGTGGCATGAATACCGTTCTGGTAAATGAGCTGTTCAGCGGTCGCGAGAATTTTTTCTCGGGTATCAGTCGTGTTTTTGTTCATGGATTAATGGTAGAACGATCGTTCTCCTCGGTCAAGTGCGCGTCAACACTCTTTTTGACCAGATGAGTTAAGGAGAGGGATACGGTCAGCCTGAACGCGTCATCTCACAAACACCAGGCGACCAGTATCGCTATGAACCCTTTCTGTTGCGGTAGGCCGCCACTTCCACAACAGATAACGTATCTGCCTCGCCAGCTACGCAGATCCATTACCGCTATCAACAGTCAGGCGATGTTAACGTTTTCTACCGGGAAGCAGGCGATCCGGCAGCACCTGTATTGCTGATGCTTCACGGCTTCGCGGGCTCATCATTTATGTTTCGTGACCTTATTGCCCAACTGGCCGATCGGTATCATCTCATCGCGCCAGATTTGCCGGCCTTTGGTTTTACCGAGGCGCCAGCAAGTGGTGAATATGCGTATACCTTTGACCACCTTGCTAAGACCATTGGGCAGTTTGTCGAAGCGCTCAATCTCGATAGCTATGCTCTGATGGTCCACGACTACGGGGCACCAGTCGGATGGCGTCTGGCGTTAGCCCATCCGCAGCGCGTGACAGCCCTTATTTCCCAGAATGGCAATGCCTACGAAGAGGGTCTGGGAGAAGCCTGGACGCCTATCCAGAAATACTGGCGCGAACCCACTTCTGAAAACCGACGTTCGCTGAGTGAATTCCCGACGCCAGCTTCAATCAAATGGCAGTATCTGGAAGGCGTTGCCGATCAGAGTCTGGTTTCACCTGATGGTTATACGCTTGAAGGGATGCAGGTATTACGGCCGGGTAATGCGGAGATACAGCTGGATCTGTTACTGGATTATGCCTCTAACGTGAAGATGTACCCTCTGTTTCAGCACTATTTCCGCCAGTATCAGCCCCCGTTATTAGCCGTATGGGGAAAAAACGATCCGTTTTTCATGGCGGCGGGAGCAGAAGCCTGGAAACGTGATCTGCCTGAAGCTGAAATACACTTTTATGATACCGGCCACTTCGCACTTGAAACGCATGCTCAAGAGATAGGTATCGACGTGCGTGATTTTCTTGACCGGCATGTCCGCCAGTCAAATTAACGGGCTGGCCAATCAGATTGAAATTAAATTCTACTACCCTGGATAAGGGTAGTTAAAACAGTCTCGGTCAGGAACGTCGGAGGTTACGTACCGTATTTCCTGCGCTGTCCGTAAATCTGCCAGCGTATCGATATCAAACGTAACACCATAGTCCGCCAGCGAAAGGTCCAGAACATTCCCCTGACTGCGCGCAAGCATGACTATCTCTCTTGCGCCCCTGTCTCCACCCAACCCCAGCAGAGCCTCACGATATTCCCGCCGGAACCCCACCGGGTGCCCCGCCTGTTGCTGATAGTAAGGCACCACAACCCCTTTCTCCCCAAGCCCTTCAGCAACCCTCAGTAAAGAGGCTGGTTGGATCAGCGGCAGATCTGCAGGCAAAATCAACCACCCGGACGCTCCGGCTGTAGCCTGGACCCCAAGTGAAATCGACTCGCCCATACCCCGCGTACCGCCCTCGGGCCTCACGAGATGCCACGGAAGTGCCGCAGCCTCAACCGCCCGAATAACATGCGCCAGCACGGTTTGCCCGCCCAGCAGCGCCTCCAGCTTATGGGTTTTGCCCCCCGAGGCCAGAAAGCGTTCACCGCGTCCGGCGGCGAGAATAAGCACAACCGGCGAGGACATTAATTTTCGTCCTGACGCAGGCGCGCTGCGGCCACGTCTGCCAGAACAGACAGCGCCAGGGTGCGCGCATCCCGGGCTTTCGGGAAGATGCCGATCGGGGCCTTGATGCGGTCGATCTCTTCCTCCCGCCAGCCCAGCTCGCTGAGCTTTTGCCGCCGCTGCATGTGGGTTCGCTGGCTGCCCAGCGCGCCGATGTAAAACGGTTTCGCATCGCGGGCGGCCTGCAGGACGGGCAGCTCCCGGTGAAGATCGTGCCACAGCAGGATCACCGCCGTGTCAGTATCAATCTGCGAAGCAGGGATACCGGAGCAGGGGTCAAAGTGGCAGATGTCATACCCGGCGGCTGCCGCAAGTTCAGCCGTCGCCTGCGCTTCGATGGAACCGCCGTGGATCAGTACCCGCACGCAGGGATGGAAACCAATCTCGATACTCTGGTTATGCCAGCCGGTGAGGGTTGGCGCAGGCAGGCAGGCGAGCGTCTGCGTCTTTGGCGTGTAGCGCAACCCGGCAGGCTGGCGCTGCTCAAGGCGGTTCAGCACCGCCAGCAGCGGCTGAGCCGAACGCAGCTTATGAATCGACAGCGTGATCCCACCCCCGCAGGGCAGGACAATGTCGAACCAGGGCGAGCCCTGACCGTAACGCACCTCGCGATCCTCTCCTGTCGCAATGACGTCCAGCGCCTCAAAGGCTGCCGCCGCTTCGACGCAGCCCCCGGAAACGAAGCCACAGTACTGGCCATCCTCACGCACCACCATCTGCGCCCCCAGCGAGCGCGCCGCGCCGCCGCGTATCTCCGTCAGCATCACCAGCGCCGCCTCCTGGCCGGACATCAGGGTCTCTATCGCGAAGCGCAATATCTCCCGGCTGTCGTCGGTCAGAAACGCCCGTTCCGGCGTCCGGCGCAGATCGTCTGCCAGATTAAAAAGTTGGGGCATCGCTCCTCCTTAAACCACGTCCGGCAGGTCGCCGATCAGCTTATCCAGGGTGATGGGATAGTCCCGCACTCGCACCCCCGTCGCGTTATATACCGCGTTGGCAATGGCCGCGCCGACGCCGCACAAGCCCAGCTCGCCGACGCCTTTGGCTTTCATCGGAGAGGAGATCGGGTCGGTGTCATCGAGGAAAATCACCTTCTGCTCGGGAATATCGGCGTGGACCGGGACTTCATACCCGGCCATATCATGATTGACGAAATAGCCCAGACGGGTATCCACCGCCAGCTCTTCCATCAGCGCTGCGCCGAGCCCCATGGTCATCGCGCCAATCACCTGGCTGCGGGCGGTTTTCGGGTTGAGGATGCGTCCGGCCGCGCATACCGCGAGCATCCGGCGCACCCGCACCTCTCCGGTCACGCTATCCACGCCCACCTCGATAAAATGTCCGGCAAAGGTCGACTGCTGATACTGCTTATCGAGATCGCCGAACTCGATATCGTCTTCGGCGGTCAGCGTGCCGTTGGCGGCGGCCTCGGCAATGTCCGCGCTGCGGGTGTCACTCGTTATCTTGCCGTCGCTGAACTGCGCCTGGTTGGGATCAAACCCCAGCTTCGTGGCAATGGTTTCGCGCAGCTTCACGCAGGCGGCGTAGACCCCCGAGGTGGAGGTGTTCGCGCCCCACTGGCCACCAGAACCGGCGGAGACCGGGAAGCTCGAATCACCGAGGTGAACCGTCACTTTTTCCAGCGGCACGCCCAGCATCTCCGCCGCCGTCTGGGCGATGATGGTGTAGCTCCCGGTGCCGATGTCGGTCATGTCGGTTTCGACCGTCACGTTTCCGGCCGCGTCGAGATGCACCCGGGCGGCGGATTTTTCTAACAGGTTATTGCGAAAACCCGCCGCCATGCCGATGCCCACCAGCCAGCGACCGTCGCGAACCTGTCCGGGCGTGGCGTTGCGCTGTTTCCAGCCGAACTCCTCGGCCCCGGTACGCAGGCACTCGATAAGCTGACGGCGTGAAAAAGGCCGGCTGGGATCGGCCGGATCGACCTGGGTATCATTGAGGATGCGAAATTCAACCGGATCGACGCCCGCTTTTTCCGCCATCTCGTCGATAGCGATCTCCAGCGCCATCAGACCTGGCGCTTCGCCGGGCGCGCGCATGGCGTTGCCTTCCGGCAGATCCAGTTTTGCCAGCCGCAGGCCGGTATGACGATTTGCACCCGCGTAGAGCAGCTCCGTCTGCTGAACCGCCGTCTCCGGCGTACCGCCGGGAAGGTTGCCGGACCAGCTGTCGTGCGCAATGGCGGTGATTTTCCCAGCGCTGTCAGTCCCGATGCGGATATGTTGAAGGGTGGCCGGGCGGTGGGTGGTGTTATTGGGGATCGTCGGACGCGACAGCATCACTTTAACCGGGCGCTTGATAGCGCGAGCGGCCAGCGCGGCCAGCAGGGCATCGCTTCGCAGGAACAGCTTGCCGCCAAAGCCGCCGCCGATATACGGGGAGATAACGCGCACATTCTCCTGCGGGATCTTCAGGGTCTCCGCCAGATCGGTGCGGCACCAGGCCACCATCTGGTTGGAAGTCCAGAGGGTCACCTTGTCGCCCTCCCAGGCGGCCATCGAGGCATGGGGCTCCATCGCCATATGGCTCTGGTCGGGGGTGGTATAGGTAGCATCCAGCTTCACCGCGGCGGCGGAAAAGGCGGATTCGAAATCACCGGTGTTTTTATCCGGCGTATCCTCGGGCGGCTGGTTGACGGATGGTTTTTCATCCTCCAGCGAGTACGATCCCTTTTCACGCCGGTAGCTCACCTGCACCAGCGACGCTGCCGCCCGGGCCTGCTCAAAGGTCTCTGCCACCACCAGCGCCACGGCCTGATGGTAGTGTTCTATCTTCGGGCCGCCCAGCAGCGTGGCGGTGTTTCTTTCGCCTTTGCCGAGTTCGCCCGCGTTACCGGCGGCGATCACCGTTAACACGCCCGGTGCGTTTTTCGCGGCCAGCGTGTCGATGGTGATGATCTCACCTTTAGCGATCGCCGATCCGACAACATAGCCATAGGCCGCGTTGGGCGCAGTGTCATGCCACTCGTAGGCGTAGTGCGCCATGCCGGTGGTTTTTAAGGGGCCGTCGATACGATCCCGGGGCTGACCGACCACCGTTAAGCGATCGATCGGGTTTTCGCCTGCTGGTTTATCGAATTTCATACCACAGCCATCGCTTCTGTCAGCACGGAGGCAAGCGTTCGCTTCGCCAGGGTTAATTTGAACGCGTTTTCAGGCGTCGGGTGAGCGTCGGCAAACAGCGCGTCATAGACGGCCTGTGCCCCCTGGGGGAGCCGGGCATCGGCCTGCTCCACCCGCCAGGGTTTATGGGCTACGCCGCCCAGCGCCACGCGACCGCTGCCGTCGGGCTGGACAATCGCCGCGACCGAGACCAGCGCAAAGGCGTAGGAGGCGCGATCGCGGATTTTACGGTAGATATGCTGCCCACCCACGGGCGGCGGCAGGGTGACGGCGGTGATCAGCTCTCCTGGCGTCAGGACGGTTTCAATATGGGGCGTTTTCCCCGGGGCGCGATAAAAGTCGGCCAGCGGGATGTTGCGCGACTTGCCATCGGCGGAAATGGTTTCCACCACCGCATCCAGCAGCCGCATGGCGACAGGCATATCGCCCGGATGCGTGGCGATACAGGCCTCGCTACCGCCCACGACGGCGTGCTGACGGCTAAAACCTTCAAGCGCCGCGCAGCCGCTGCCGGGAAGGCGTTTGTTGCAGGGCTGGTTGGTGTCGTAGAAATAGGGGCAGCGGGTGCGCTGCAGCAGATTACCGGCCGTAGTGGCCTGGTTGCGCAGCTGACCAGAGGCCCCGGCAAGCAGCGCCCGGGAAAGCACGGCATAGTCACGGCGCACGCGTTCATCGGCGGCCAGATCGGTATTACGCACCAGCGCGCCGATGCGCAGACCGCCCTCGTCAGTGGCGACAATCTCGTCCAGACCAAGCCCGTTGACGTCGATCAAATGGGTAGGGGTCTCAATCTCCAGCTTCATCAGATCGAGCAGATTGGTGCCCCCGGCGATAAATTTTGCGCCGCTTTTATCCCTGGCGCTGGCAGCGGCTTCGGCTGGGGTTTTTACCCGTTCGTAAGTAAAGGCTTTCATGATTTAAGCTCCCCCGCAGCGTCTTCGATGGCGTCCAGAATGTTGGCGTACGCGCCGCAGCGACAGATGTTGCCGCTCATGCGTTCGCGGATTTCATCCGCCGTCCTTTCCGGGGGGGAGACCAGATCGAGGGTAACGTGGCTGGGAATACCCGCCTCAATCTCTTTCAGTACCGCGACAGAAGAGCAGATTTGCCCTGATGTGCAGTACCCGCACTGGAAACCATCGTGTTTGATAAATGCCGCCTGCATGGGATGCAGGTTGTCGGGCGTACCCAGCCCTTCGATGGTAGTGATCTCGGCATCCTGATGCATGACAGCCAGCGTCAGACAGGCATTAATCCGGCGGCCCTCCACCAGAACCGTACAGGCCCCGCACTGTCCGTGGTCACAGCCTTTTTTGGTGCCGGTAAGCTGTAAATTCTCGCGCAGCGCATCCAGCAGGGTGGTGCGCGTATCGACCTCAAGTTGCTGACTTTTGCCGTTGACGCGCAGCGTCAGGGGCATCATCTCCGGCGGGGGCGTGACGGCAGGTTCGCCCTCGGCCAGTGCGCCACAGGGGTAAACCGCCGCGGTTGCCGCCGCTGCGGCACTGACTTTGATCAGATCCCGTCGGGACAAGCTGAAATCGTGTTGCTGTCCGTTTTCAGGATATTCGCCTTGGTTGCTCATGCCAGGCCTCCGGTATTTAAAGGGGGATAAAAAAGAAAGAGGGTGCGACTGTGTCGTCTGTTTTTTTAAACGTTAAGCATAGACGGCGATGGGAGCGGGATTATTCTTAAATCGTGAATGCGGTTATGAGGGGAGGTGATAAGTGGGCGGTGGGAAATCCGGAAATGCCTGTCTGTTGTTAAAACAGACAGGCTTAAGAGACTTATAGCTCCGTTGGCCAGTTCTCCAGCACCCGCTGACGCACCTCTTCCGGATAGCCCTGCTCGAACGAGGCATGCAGATGGCGGGTGGACTGCAGCGTATCAAACACCACTTTTGCCCCCTTACCGGCCACGTACTCTTCTTCTTCATAACACTGCGGCAAGCGGATCACGCGCTGATCGTCGAACACCACGCGGCGGCCAACCGGGTGAACGCGGGTTGAGAGCACCCACACCACTTCACGCAGATTAGTCGGATCAAAATCATCATCCACCACGTAGACCTTCGGAATAAACACCATCGCGTCGGTCTTAAACAGCACTTCACCAATGCGCTGCGCCAGCGCCTCGCTGGAAACGCCCGGCAGCAGCTCGCGCCAGTTCTGCGGCACTACCACCAGCAGCCAGTGGACGGTCGAATCTTCCGGGATCCAGGCGGTGACAACAGGCAGCTCCGCTTCACGCAGATACGTCAGGGCATCGGCGGCCAGCCCCATCGCCCACAGGGTGTGCGATTCGTCGGTCGGGCGGCCGGTGATCGACATCGGCCAGATCGGGTCGTCCCGGTGGGTAATGGTCTCGACGTGGAAGGTCGGTTGGGCAGAAGAACCCTCGCCAAGATAGCCGCCGTACTCGCCGTACGGGCCTTCCTCGCAATCGCGCTCAATAGAGACATGGCCCTCAATCACAATCTCTGCCGTGGCAGGCACGTCCAGATCGATACTGACCGCCTTTACCACCGGCACCGGCTCACCCGCCAGGGTACCGATGTAATCCGCCTCGTCGGCATGGGCCGGGATCGGAATACCGGAAACGCAGGAGATCGCCGGAGCCGGGCCCTGCACCAGGGCGTAAGGCATCGGCTGGCCAAGTTTGACCCACTCGGTCCAGATCTGTCCGATATGCTGGCTTGGGACAATCAGCCCCACCATCCGCTTGCCGTCAACCTTCATCACGCGGGCGATGGACCAGTTCACCCATTTGCCGTCCGGCGTTTTGACGATCAGCGTCCCCCAGGTGTTGGCGTAGCGGCCGCCGTCCTTGTCGTGAGCAAAGGGGATCGGGAAGCGATCGAGGTTCGCCTCTTCACCGCGCAGGATGTTCTGATGGCACAGGGCATCCGCAGAGGCCACCCGCACCGGGGGAATGCCGGGCTGGTGGCGGGCTGCTGACAGCGCTTCGACGATTTGCGGCCCGGTGGATTCTGGAGCCAGGCCGAGGGACATCGCCACGCGGGCATAAGGCATCTCCTGACGGGAGGAGAGGCTGGCCGGGGCACCGAAGAGGCGGAAACCGGGGGCCACGCCAGCCACCTTGTGGAACAGCGGGGCAGGGGACTGGATCTCATAGCTGCGGCGGGTAATGGCGCTTGGCTCAAAATCACCGTCCACTTCGCGGGTCACGTGCATGATGTCGCCCATGGCGTCGAGGGCATCGATATAACTGCGTAAATCACCGTAATAGTTCATCAGGCTCTCCTTAAGCCGTGGGGGCGGAGTGAGGTTCACCCCAGCGTTTTGTTAAAGCGTTATCCAGGCCGAACTGATCCAGAATGCGCGACACAAAGTGGTTGATGATGTCGTCAGTGCTGGTGGGGTTGTTATAGAAGGCGGGCATCGGCGGCAGCATCATAGCCCCGGCGCGGGTCAGGGCGAGCATGTTCTCCAGATGGATGGCGTTGAGCGGCGATTCGCGCGGCACCAGCACCAGCTTGCGCTGCTCTTTCAGGGTCACGTCGGCGGCGCGGGCGATCAGGCCATCGCCGTAGCCGCAGCGGATGGCGGCGAGGGTTTTCATGCTGCACGGCACCACGATCATCCCGTCGACGCGAAAGGAGCCGCTGGAGATGGCCGCCGCCTGATCGTGCTCGCTGTAAGTCTTCGAGGCGAGCGCGATAACCTCCTGTACACTGTAGGGCGTTTCCAGTTGAATGGTGGCGCGCGCCCATTTGGAGATGATCAAATGCGTTTCGACGTCCAGATCCTTTAGCGCGGCCAGTAAACGAACGCCAATTGCAGCGCCAGTAGCGCCAGTCATGCCTACAACAAGCTTCATGCGGGTTCCCGGAATGTATTCTTTCATGTATAGTTTGAGTTCAAACTGTTTGTACTCGAACTATATGTTTGTCGTTTTCAGGAGTCAAGAGAGTCGATGGCAGAAAATCGCGACTTAATCTTTGCCGCGCCCCTGTGGCCGCACGGCGATTGTTCATTAATGCACCTGATGCGCCGCGCAGGGCAGCATTCCACCACCTGCTGGAGCCAGTGCGTCGATACCGGGTTATCTGCCGTGCAGTACGCCATACTGGTAGTGCTGGCGGAAGAAACCACCTGCGACCAGCAAACGCTGGGGAGCCGCGCCGGGTTTGATAAAGCCACCGGCACCTATGTGATTGATCGTATGACCAAAAGCGGGTTACTGACGGTAGAGACCGATCCCGCCAACCGCCGCCGCAAGCTGGTCTCCATGACCGCAGAGGGCGAGGCGATGCTGGCCCGGATGATTGAGCAGGCCAAAAGCGCCGAGAAGATGATTACCGCTGGTCTGAATACCCAGGATATCGCTGACCTGAAGCGTCTGCTGAGCAAGCTGGGGGGATTGCAGGAGCCTGATGACTATGCCTCCAACGAAATTGCCTGACAGTGAGCCGAAGCCCGATCTGACGATCGGCTTTCTGCTGATGAAGCACTTTACGCTGGCCTCGGTGGCGGGGCTGGTGGAGTCCCTGCGCTTTGCGGCGGACGAGTCCTTCTCCAGCCGGCAGATCTTCTGCCGCTGGGAGTGGATGACCTGCGATGACCAGCCGATTACCGCCAGCTGCGGCCTGCCGGTGTCACCCACCGCTAAGCTCGATTTCTCAAAAGAGTGGGATTACTTCGTGGTCGCGGGCGGACTGCTGGAAGAGACCCGCCAGTCGCCGGAGTGGCTGTTGCAGGCCCTGCGGGACCTGCATGCCCGCAATATCCCGATCATTACCCTGTGCAGCGGGGCCTTTGTCGCCGGTAACGCCGGACTGCTGGACGGTCGCCACTGCGCGATCCACTTCACCACCCGGGATGAGTTCCGGCTGCGCTTCCCGAAAGCCATTCCGGTGATCGATAAAACCTACATCAAGGACGGCGGGATTATCTCCTGTCCGGGCGGCACGGCGATTGACCTGGCGGCGGATCTGATCCGCCAGCACTGCGGGCTGGTGCGCTCGCAAAAGGTGCTGAAATATCTGCTGGTGGATGAGGTGCCCACGCCAAAAACGAAGCACAAAGCGTCGCTCAGCGAACCCGACGTTTACGAGAACCCGCTGGTCACCAGGGTGATTGAGTTTATGAAGCACCATCTCGACTCGCCGGTGCCGCTGGCGGAAGTGGCAGAGTTTGCCGGGGTAACCTTCCGCCAGCTCAATCTGATCTTTACCCAGTGTACCGGCCACTCGGCGGCGGTGTACTGGCGGCGGATGCGCCTTGAGCAGGCGCGTAAGCTGATGGCCGACTCCAGCAACAGCATTAACGCCATTGCCACCGCCACCGGTTTTGCGGATGCCTCGCACCTGATCGCCTGGTTCCGTAAGCAGTACGGTGAAACCCCCAGTTCGTTCAGAAAGCGGCGCAGGGAAGTGGAGAAACTTGTGAAAGAGTAAAGGGCCACACGGCAAAAGTGCAGGCCCAGTTTTGCAGGCCGGGTAAGCGCAGCGCCACCCGGCAAAAAAGCTCGCTACAGCATATGACGCTTCGCCATCGGCCCTGGCACACTCGCTTTCTGTGACGGGGTGTCATCCAGCGAGGCCGCATCGGCCAGGCTGCGGGCGTTGGTTTCCGGTGCCAGCCACCAGGAGACGGCCAGGCCCACAAAGGTGATCGCCGCGGCGATATACATAGTGGTGCCGATCCCCAGACTCTGCAGCGAGGCAGGCACCAGCCAGGTCCCGACCGCAGCACCAATGCGCGACAGCGAGGTCCCCACGCCCACCGCACCGGCACGGATCTCCGTCGGAAAGATCTCGTTCGGATAGACCAGCTGCAGCACCTGCGCGCCGCCGATAAACAGCGCATAGGCACCAAACATCAGCAGAATGATCATCGATGGACCATCACGCAGCAGGCCCAGCAGCAGCAACGCCAGTCCCGACCAGAGGAAGCTTTGCAGCAACAGCTTGCGGCGGCCCAGGGTGTTTACCAGCCGGGTGGCGATAATGCAGCCGACCACGAACAGCAACGTGATGGCAACGGAACCATAGGAGGCCCACTTACCGCTCAGGTGCAGGGCATCCAGCACTTTCGGCGCAAAGGCATACACCGCGAAGACCGGGATCACCGAGCAGGTCCAGAAAATGGTCACGAACGCCATGCGTTTGCCGTAGCCCGAGTGCAGCAGGTTGAAGAAAGAGAGGTTTTTGCTTTCCGCCTGCTCCGGCAGGTTGTCCAGGCCAAAGTCAGGGCCATACACCTTGCGAATGATCGCTTCGGCTTCAGCGTGACGGCCTTTGCTGATCAGCCAGCGCGGGGATTCCGGGGTGCCCATACGCACCAGGAACAGCAGCGCACCAATGACCGCAGTGCTCGCCAGGGTCAGACGCCAGGCGTCCGGGCCGCCAAAGTGCAGCAGCGCTTCGCCGATCATATAGGCTGCGGCGGCACCGGCAAACCACAGGATGGTGAGGGTGGCCAGACACGGCCCGCGGTTTTTCTTCGGCAGAAACTCCACCAGGAAAGCGGTCGCCACCGGGTACTCAATGCCCACCGCTACGCCGTTTAAAAAGCGCAGGGCAAACAGCATCTCGCCGCTTTGCACCCAGTATTGCGCCACGGAGCAGACCACAAACAGCGTCGGGCCAACGAAATAGAGCATCCGTCTGCCCAGTCGGTCGGTGAGGGCGCCGCCAATAAAGCCGCCAAAGAAGATGCCGATCAGCGCCGAGGCGGCAATCAGGCCCTCCCAGAAGGCGGTCAGCCCCAGGGCGGGGGAGACCTTCATCATGGCGATGCCGATAATGCTCAGCACATAGCCATCGACGAAGGAGCCGCCACCGGAGCGAACGGTCAGCAGACGGTGAAAGCGGTTGAGGGGTACGTCTTCAACAGAAACGGTATTTGACATGGTAACTCCTGTCTTTCCCCGATATCGTTGAATTAATGGGTGACAGCAGGAATAAACATCATTAGCGATGAACGTTTATTCAGGCCGAGCGAAGCCGCTCTCCATTAATCAAACGATTACGGATTAAATATAGGTCTAAGAAGGTTCAAGCGTTAAATAAGAGCGTGCGTTATTTCGCGTAATTCATGGCAAATACTCCTCCGCTGCAGGATGGTCGGATAAGATGTTATTTATATTTATTATGTTGTTACTGTGTTTGTTATTTTTAAGACGCTTCGTCAGATAATCGTTTTACGGCAACCGTACGCGTCGACCACCAGCAGATCAACGATCCAAGGCTGACCATCGCCGTTCCCTGCCAGAAGGCCAGGGTCAGGTGCGAGTCCAGCATAAAGGCCGCCAGCACTGCCGAGATAATCGGAATAAAGTAGGACGCCGCCGCCAGCACCGTGACGTTGCCGTGCAGGATCCCGACGTTCCAGGCGGCGTAGCCAAAGCCCATCGCCATCGCCGCCAGCATCAGGCTGATCCACGCGTGCCACGACAGATTAAATTCCGGCTGGGGTGAGGTGAGATATTTCACCCACAGCGTCAGCGCCGTTAAGATAAAGAACAAGGTTATGCCGTTATTTCCCTGAGCGATACGTTGGGTAACCACGCAATAAATCGCCCAGATCACCGCACCGCTGAAAGCCAGGCCGTAACTTAACGGATTATCCATGACGTTATTCATCATCTCCGTCAGCGAAAACCCGCCGTCGCCACCTAATACCCGGCCTATTCCGACGATGGCTAAAATCACCCCGGGAATAATTAACGGGCTGGTTTTCTGCCGGTTAACGATCACCGCCAGTAAAATGGTCATGCTCGGCCAGAGATAATTCACCATTCCCACTTCAATCGCCTGCCGCCCGGAATGGGTAAAGCCCAGCGACAGCGACAGGCACAGCTCATAGCAGACGAATAGCACGCTGCCGATGATGAGATAGCTCACCGGGAATTTTTTGATCTTCGGAAAACCAAGGGTAAACAGCAGTAGCACCGCGCTGCAGGTGTAGATCAGTGCTGCCCCGCCCACCGGGCCAAAGCCTTCGCTCACGCTTTTGATCAGGCCGACAATCGCGCTCCAGAGCAGGATGGCGATCAGGCCGATGAGTGTCGCTTTCTTATGGGGCATACCCTGTACCTCTGTTTACATTCTGGTCACAACCCGGCGTTCCGGCGTGCCGCTTTGTTAAATTCTGGTTAACTACAGCAATAAAACTATGCCGCCGGAAAGGCGCTGTAAATACGTCTCAGAGGGTGATAATTCGGGAATGTGATCGCTATCTGAATTCATATAGAAAATTACTACGACAAAATAAACCAAATATTTTATTGATTTATAACGTTTAAATTTTTGGTGTTTGTCAAAATCTTCTGTTATTGCGTATTTACGTTGTATTTTTTATGTATACAAAAAATATTCATTCATTGACCTTTTGCCTCCCCGTATGCAAATTTTTAACAAACGCAGTCCATCAGGGTTGCGTAACAGACTGTGATGGTCGTGAATCCCCCCCTGGAGGTTATCGTGTTGACATTTGAAGGTATCTACACCCCGGCAATTACCCCTTACGCAGCCGATGGCAGCATTGATTTTGCACGCTTTTCCGACGTGCTGGAGTCGCTGATCGAGGCCCGCGTACACGGCATCATCATCGGTGGCTCTACCGGTGAATACTACGCGCAGAGCCCGGAAGAGCGTAAAGCGCTGGTGGAGCACGCCCGCCAGGTGATTGGCACCCGCCTGCCGCTGATTGTCGGCACCGGTGCCATCCGCACTGAAGACGCGGTGGACTACGCCAAACATGCCCGTGAGGCCAAAGCCGATGCCATTCTGGTGACCTCGCCGCCGTACGCCCTGCCGACCGAGCTGGAAAACGCCCATCACGCACTGACCGTGGATAAAGCCGCCCAGCTGCCGATCATGCTCTACAACTACCCGGGCCGCATGGGCATCACCATGGGCGAAACCTATTTCCGCGAAGTGAGCCGCTCATCGAACGTGGTCGCCATCAAAGAGAGCTCCGGCGATTTCAATAACCTGCACCTGCTGGCCTGCAAGTTCCCGAACATCGCGCTCTCCTGCGGCTGGGACGATCAGGCTCTCGAGTTCTTCGCCTGGGGCGCGCAAAGCTGGGTTTGTGCCGGTTCCAACTTTATCCCGCGTGAACACGTGGCGCTGTATGAAGCCTGCGTAGTCGAGAAAGACTTCGCCAAAGGGCGCAAGATAATGGCCGCGATGATGCCGCTGATGAACTTCCTCGACGGCGGCAAGTTTGTACAGTCGATCCGTTACGGCTGCGAGCTGAACGGCCTGACCTCCGGCACGGTGCGCGCGCCGCTGCAGGATCTGAATGAAGAAGAGAAAGCGCAGCTAAAAGCGGTGATTGCCGATGTGAAACGCAACGTCGCTGCGGCGCTGTAAGGAGGCACCATGAGTCAGCTGCACACCCTGGACGACGTAACGGCCATCGCCCGGGAACTCTCCCTTGCGAGCAAGGCCTTTATCAACGGACGTTTCGTGGCCGCGCAATCCGGCAAAACGCTGCCGACCACTAACCCGGCCACCGGGGAGACGATCGGCCACATCGCCGCCTGCGACGTTACCGACGTCAACGCGGCGGTGGAGGGGGCGCGCAGCGCGTTCGAGGCCGGAAGCTGGAGCAAGCGGGCACCGGGCGAACGCAAAGCGGTGCTGCTGAAACTGGCGGCGCTGATGGAGCAGGAGATCGACCAACTGGCGGTGCTGGAGAGCCTCGATAGCGGCAAACCGGTCAGCGAATGCCTGGCGGTGGACGTGCCGGAAACCATCCACGTACTGAAGTGGCACGCCGAAGCCATCGACAAACTCTACGACCACACTGCCCCGGTGGGTAATGGCGCGATGGCGCTGGTGGTGCGTGAGCCGATTGGCGTGGTGGGTTGCGTCCTGCCGTGGAACTTCCCGCTACTGATGCTGGCCTGGAAAATCGGCCCGGCGTTGGCGGTTGGCTGCTCGGTAATCGTCAAACCGGCGGAGCAGACCTCGCTTACCGCGCTGCGGGTCGCCGAGCTGGCGTTTGAGGCGGGCGTCCCGGCGGGCGTGCTGAATATCGTCACCGGCACCGGAAAAGAAGTGGGTGAGCCGATTGGCCTGCACCCGGATATCGACATGGTGAGCTTTACCGGCTCTACTGCCACCGGACGGCGTTTCCTGCACTACGCGGCAGAGTCCAACCTTAAGAAGGTGGTGCTGGAGTGCGGGGGTAAAAACCCGGCGGTCGTCTTTGACGATAACGCGGATCTGGCGAGCGTGGCTGGCCACGTGCTGAACGGCGCCTTCTGGAACATGGGCGAGAACTGTTCCGCCACCTCACGCCTGCTGGTGCAGGAAAGTGCCAAAGAGGCGCTGCTGGCCGAGATGGCCAAACAGATCGGCGACTGGCCGATGGGCAACCCGCTCGATCCGAACAACCGGCTGGGGGCGATGGTCTCGACGGAGCATTTCACCAAGGTGAGCGGCTATCTCGACACCGCCCGCCAGGAAGGGCTGGAGATAGTGCAGGGTGGCGATACTGAGCAGGGCGCTTATGTCCAGCCGACCATTATCGACGGCGTAACGCCGGAGAGCGCGCTGTTCCGGGAGGAGATCTTCGGCCCGGTGCTGTGCGTCACCACCTTCAAAACCGAAGCCGAGGCCATCGCGCTGGCCAACAATACTCAGTACGGCCTGGCCGCGTCGGTCTACACCGGCAGGCTGAACCGGGCCATTCGTGTATCGCGCGCCATTCGTGCCGGTACGGTGACGGTGAACTGCTTCGGGGAAGGCGATGCCACCACGCCGTTTGGCGGCTACAAGCAGTCGGGCTTTGGCGGGCGCGATAAATCTGTCTTCGCCCTCGACCAGTACACCGAGCTGAAAACCCTGTGGATCGATCTCTCTGAAGACGATGCCTGAAGCCGTTTTTAACGGTCTGGAAGAGAGAATTCATTTCTATTTCTGTCTTCTGGTGGCGGTTGGCCTGTCGAGAAAGCAGGGACGCATCTGCTCAAATCGGCAGAAAAATGCCTTTATTATGAAGTGGCATAAAAAATGCCGGGCGGCTGCAGCCGTTTCGCCAGGTTGCCGGCAGTGAAATTGTCTGGCTGCGTGGGGAAATCCTGCGTCATCCCCCGGACCGGGATCCGGAGCCTCTCCTGAGGCTGATCTATCAGACTGCCAGTGAGATGCGCAAAACATGATTGCTGTGGCTGATAATTTTGCTGTAGCGCATCTTTATCTGTAGGTTAAGCAACATCATAGTTAAGCATTACAGGTCGATTTTCAGGAGGCGGCAATGAGAACGGGAAAGGTAGCGCTGTATGAGGATCTCAAGCGACATATTCTGACCATGGAGCTGGATCCGGACGAGCTGCTGGATGAAGCCGCGCTGACCGCGCAGTACGGTCTCTCCCGTACGCCGGTGCGCGAAGTGTTCCAGCGCCTGGCAGGGGAAGGTTATCTCGAGATTGTGGAAAAACGCGGCGTGCGGGTGATCCCGATGAGCCACTCGACGCTGCGTAATTTCTTCCTGGTAGCGCCGATGATCTACGCCGCCACCGGACGCCTCGCCGTGCAGCACTACAAACCGGCGCAGTTAAAAGCACTGAAAGAAACCCAGAAACGCTTTCGCAAGGCGGTGCAAACCCGCGATGCCGAAGCGCTGGCGCTGGAGAACAACCGTTTTCACGAGATCATGGGCGAGATGGCGGCCAACCCCTATCTGCAGCCAAGCCTGGGGCGCTTGCTGATCGACCACTGTCGCATCGGGCATACCTTCTTCCGACCGCAAAACGAGGACATGGAGCGCCGTTTACAGCTGGCTGCGGATCATCACGACGCCTTTATCGTTGCCATTGAGGCGCGAGACGAACAGGCGGTGGTGGACCTGGTGTTTGAGCACTGGGAACTGTCGCGGGAAAACATGGAGATCTTCATCGCGCCCCAGGGGCTGAAAGCCGATAAATTCGCCCCTTTCCCGGAGGGCGATAACCGCTGAACGCATCACGCTAAGGCCTGCTGGCGCCCGCTGACAGGCCTCCTCTTCCCGTTCTGTTTTCTTCTCTGACGCCCCGCTGCGCCGGGCTTCGCACGCCTTTTTTATCATTCTCATAACTATTTTTATACTTCATGTATACATGAGATATACATCACATATTCATTTGCTCATGATGGCTAACATTGATCCCATATCAGTTGCCGGATCCTGCGGTGACGTGATGAGAACATAATCAGAGCTTACCGGAGTAACCCACTTGCAAAAGATAACTTCTCTGCCTGCTGACGACGCCCTGCCGGGTTGGTATCACACCAGTCAAACGCGTACCCCGCGTCCTGCCCACGTCGGGCAAAAGCATGCCCGCTGGGCGATAGTCGGTGCCGGATTAACCGGCCTGGCCGCCGCTCGCCAGCTGGCGCTGAACTTTCCCGGTGATGAAGTGGTGCTGATTGAGGCGCAGGACGTGGGCTATGGCTCCTCCGGGCGCAACGCCGGTTTTGCCATTGATGTCCCGCACGATATCGGGGCGAAGGACTATATCGGTGACGTCACCACCGCGAATCTGATCCTCAAGCTCAACACGCTCGGGCAGAACTACCTGCGCGAGATTGTGAAGGAGCACGGCATTGAATGTCAGATGACCGAGTCCGGTAAATACCAGGCCGCGGTAGGGGAGAAGGGGATCGCGATCCTCGAGGCCTACCGCAGCGGGCTGGAGAAAATTGGCCGTCACGCGGAGATGATCCCCGGTAAGGATCTGCCAGACCATATCGGCACTTCTTACTACCAACAGGCGCTCTACATTCCGGGCACCATTCTCCTTCAGCCTTCGGCGCTGGTGAAAGGGCTGGCGGACAGCCTGCCGTCTAATGTGACCCTGTATGAAAACACGCCGATCACGTCCATCGACTATGGCGACAAAGTGACGCTGGTGCATGATCAGGGCAGCATCACCGCCGACACGCTGATCCTTGCGAACAACGCCTTTGCTGCGCACTTTGGGTTTCTGCGCGGTCGCCTGCTGCCGACCTTCCTCTATGGCAGCCTGACCCGTCCGCTGACCGCTGAAGAGCAGGCGCAGCTCGGCGGCAAGCCGGTGTGGGGCGTTATCCCGGCGCATCCGTTTGGCAGTACCGTGCGCCGCACGGTTGATAACCGCATCCTGATGCGCAACAGCTTTAGCTTCCATCCCGACGGTCGTCCGCGTGAAAAGCAGCTGAAGCACAATATTGAAACCCACCGTAAATCGTTCGAGCGCCGCTTCCCGATGCTAAGCAAGGTTGATTTCGAATACTCCTGGAGCGGGGCCATCTGCCTGTCGGACAACCACGAAGGCTTCTTTGGCCAGCTGGCACCGAACGTCTACGGCGCGCTGTGCTGTAACGGTCTGGGGATCACCCGCGGCACCGCCACCGGTAAACTGCTGGCGGATATGATCGCCGGGGAGCGCAACGAGCTGATCGATTTCCTGGTGGCCTCGCCGGGCCCAAACAGAACCCCGCCGGAGCCGTTCCTGTCGATTGGGGTGAACTCGGTGCTGAAGTGGGGCCAGTTCCGCGCCGGACTGGAGGTGTAGCAGTATTTTTATCCCCTCCCCCCTATGGGGAGAGGGTTAGGGTGAGGGGAACGACCTATCTGCGCGTAAACTGCTGCTCGGTGATAGTGCTGCCCCACTGATCGCCTTGCCACTCTTTCGCTAATTCAAAACCGAATGACTCGTACAAACGTCTCGCCGCCGTCAGCTTATTAAAGGTCCACAGCTGCACCGCAGAAAACGCCCTTTCATCGCAAAATTTCATCGCTTCGGCAATCAGCTTTCTGCCCACGCCGCTGCCGCGACAGCCGTCGTCCAGGATAAACCAGCGCAAATGCGCCTCGTTGTTTCCCAGGTCTTCGCCATCAATAGCGACAGAGCCGACGATGCGTCCGTTCAGCATTGCCAGCCAGATTTGATTACAGGGGTTGTCCAGACGCCCTGAAAATTCCGCCAGGCCAGCGGCGACCTTACTCTCAAAGAAACTGCCGAAATTATGTTCGCGTGCATAAAAGCTGCCGTGCATTTCCGTTATGCGGCCAATCATGCCCGGGTGATAGCCAGAGACAAGTTCGATGGCGCTTCTGGTGTTCAGGTCGGCATCATCGCGGCAGGCTTTCAGGGCGTGGGCATAGACGCTAAGACCCTGGGAAACGACGCGCTGCTGGCTGGCGTCCATTTTTTGCAGGGCTGAAATGACGCGTTCATTACCGTAGGCATTAATCTTCCGCACCGTTTCTCTGCCCTGTGCGCTAAGGCTCAGCTGCTTGAACCGTGCATCTTCCGTGGAGGGGGTTTCTTCCAGCTCACCGGATTTGACGAGTTTGGCGAGCATGCGGCTGACGCTGGATTTCTCAAGTCCCAGAACCTGCACTATCTGGGCTGCCGTCATTGAGCCCCGGGCCTCCAGTTCCAGCAGGGTATGCACAACCGAAGGGGAGTAGTCCGTTGCCGCCAGCGTGTGGTTCATGAAACCGAGTTCCCGCACCATCAGGCGCGACGAGATACGGATTTCTTCAACAATCGATGAATCAGCCATCATTTACCTTGACCTGTAAAATATAGTTGTACTATACAACCATGTTTCACAAGTAGCTGTCAATTAAGGCCAGAACCGCCACGCTGCCAGCAGCACCGCGACGTTAAGTATCACGCTGACCATAAACCAGGTCTTAAACGGCTGTTTCTGGGTTTTATGACGAAACAGCTGCTGGCCGAGTATTGCCCCCGGCCAGCCACCCACAAATCCGCATATCAACAACGTGGCTTCAGGCACCCGGCGCCAGGCCTTGCGGGCCGCCATTTTATCCGCGCCATAGATAACGAACGTCAGCACGCTGGCAAGTACAAACCAAACTGGCAAAGGGTGTGGCAGCGATGCACTGCCCGCAGCGGCGAGGGCCAGAAGAAAGTAACAGAGGTAATTAAGATTCATAGGAGAACAACGGCATGAGCGAAAACAGGGGAGGGCAATGATACGTGATTCTGGCGGAAGAGTAATCAGGCCTGGTCCGTTAACCGTTTTGCCAGGCAGATCGCCTCTTCGCGCCCGACGTAGGGGCCATAGTTGTCTATCTGGGCATAGCCATGCTTCAGATAGAACTGCACGGCGCGGGTGTTAATTTTTCGCGTCTCCAGCCACAGCTCGCGATAGCCCATCGTCCGCGCGGCCTCTTCAAGCCAGGCGAGCAGAGCCGCCCCCGTGCCGGGATAAGCCCGGGTAGAGAACATCCGTTTGAGTTCGGCGGTGGTGTCCGAGAGGGGCCGCAACGCGCCGCAGCCGACGGGGTGATTGTTTTCATCTTTCGCGACGGCCCACAGGGCCCGCGCGCCTGAGACATCCTGAGGGTTAAAATGACTTTTGCCGCTGTCGCCGGTAATCGCGGCCAGCTCTGCGGAGAGTTGCTCTATAAGTGCCTGCGAGTCGGCGGAGGTCGGGCTGGATTTTCCGATAGTTATCATTTTTATGATATGGGTATGAGGTTTGGCTGCCAGTATAGGGCAGTGCGGTAACCGTGTTCATACGAAATACTTTTGAATACAAATATACCCAACCTGGGTATATAATGAGTCAGGGAACAGGATGAGGTGACGCAATGGAAGCGATTTTTATTGAATTACCCGCGTTTGAACGATATCGCGCCGAGTACCTTTCCGATGACGCTTATCGTGAATTTCAGAATGTGCTGCTCGCTAACCCCACAGCCGGAGAGGTTATCAAGGACTCCGGAGGGTTAAGAAAGGTTCGGTTTGTCGACGAACGCAGAGGGAAGGGTAAGCGCGGGGGAATTCGGGTTATTTATTACTGGTGGAAAACAGAGACAGAATTTTATTTGTTCACTTTATATGACAAAGACCAGGCAAGTGATTTAACGAAAGAGCAGCGCCAGACTTTGAGGCACGCTTTAGAGCGTATCAAGGGGGAATGATGAGTAGAGACATATTTTCAGAACTGATGGAAGGTATGGATGCCTTACAGGAGCATAAGGAAGGCAAACGGACGCTTCGTACGCACCACGTTGCTATCCGTAAGGAAACGGCTTTAACGCCTGATGAAATCAAAGAGATCCGTCGTGATTTGAATTTATCCCAGGCGCTTTTCGCGAGATATTTGCATACCGCAACCAGGACCTATCAGAACTGGGAACAAGGCCTGGCAAAACCTAATCGACAGGCGGCATTGCTGATCCGCATTGTACAAAAAAGCCCCCAGGCATTGTCATTGCTGGCGGCCATGAACTGATCCCCTTTACGCCAGCCTGGCTGGAACAGGCGTTCCGCTGGGCTGGCCCATCACCCCGCCTCCAGCCCCCCAAAACTGACAATCCTTGAGCGTCCCAGCTCCTTTGCCCGGTACAGCGCCACGTCCGCGGCGCGCAGCAGGTTGTCGCTCTGGGCGTGCTGCGGATAGCTGGCAATGCCGATCGACACATCCACCGTGCCAATCTCCGCCAGCTCATACCGCAGCGCCAGGCTGTGCACGTTGGTATGGATTGCCGAGGCGCAGGCAAAGGCCGCCGTCTCGTCCGCCCCCGGAAGCAGGACCAGAAACTCCTCCCCGCCATAGCGGAATGCCATCCCCTTGTCGCTAACCGCACGCTGAACGATCGTCGCCACGCTTTTAATCACCAGATCGCCCGCATCGTGTCCAAATTTGTCGTTAATGGCTTTGAAATGGTCGATATCAATCATCAGGCAGCTTACCGGCTGACCGGTGTGCAATGCCTGGCTCATCTGGGTGCGCAGGGCATCCTCCAGATGATGACGATTGCGCAGGTTGGTCAGGGGATCGAACAAGGCTTTCTCCAGCAGGGCGTCGCGCAGACGCTGGTTGGCCAGCGCCAGGCCGAGGGCTTCGGCCATCAGCTCCAGATAGGCGCGGGACGGGGCCATCGCCGGGGTGACGTTCTGGAACGAGAGCAGGCCGATGGTCTCACCCTGGGCAATCAGAGGGACGCAGAGCGCATGGCTGGCGCAGGCGTCTGGCAGGTGATAGCAGAGGATATCCGGCTCGCCGGTCACCGGCGGATGACTCTGCCCACGACGCACCGCCCAGCACTGGTCCGGGTGGAAGGGCTCGGCCTCCCCCTGCGGATCGAGCCATCCCGCGGCGCAGTGCATCTGCCACGGATCCCGTTCGAGGAGCCAGAGCTGTCCGGGGATGCCCGGCGCAATGCCGGGCGCGAACAGCCGCGCCACGTTCAGGACATCTTCAACCGACTCGCAGCCCTGCAGCCGTTGAGTCATGCGTGCCAGCAGTTCACGTATCGCCCAGTCGGCATCACGCTCCTGCTCCAGCCGCTGTCGCACCAGGCCGTTTTCGCGGAAGATGCGGATCGCCTGCGCCATATCGCCAATCTCATCGATCTGGCGATAGTCCGGCGCTTCCACCGCATAGTCCTGCGAGGCCAGCCGGTTGACCACGTCGCTCAGGCGCACCACCGGGCGTAAGACCCGACGTTTGAGGATAAAACCAAGGACAAACAAGAACATCAGCGCGGTCAGGCCGACCATCACCTCGGAGAGGGTACGCAGCCCGCGGGATTTCACCGTGGCATCGTCAATGGCCGCGTCGGTACGCCGGTCCAGCATCTGACGAAAATGGTCGAGCTGATTCTGAACCTGCTCCAGCTCGTTCTCGTAACGCTCGCCATAAATTAGCGCGATGGCCTGGGGTTGCTCCCCACGCCCCACGCTGGCGATGGCGCTCTGCTGCTCATCCTGCAGGGCATCGGCCACCTGCAAACCCTCATGCAGCAGCGCCAGCTCATCCTCACTGGCACCCGCGTCTTTCAGCTTAAGCAGGCGATGCTCGATTCCGACCATCGCCGCCGCTTTCTGACGATACTCATCTGCCACAGCCGGATCCTGTTTGACGACGTATAGCCGCGCCAGGTCGGAGAGCGCCCAGGCGTCGGTCTCCACCTCTTCAGTGAGCCGATCGAAGACGTAGCGCTGTTCAACGGCCTGCCGCTCGACATTTTCGGCGCTGGAGGCCATCAACATGGCCACGCCGGAAGCGAGGGTCAGACAGACCGTGGCGCCGTATGCCCAGTTAGTGATTGTGGCGATACGCACGGCTTATTCCTTCTTCATAAATCAGGTGAATTTTTCCCTTCTTCGATAATCGCGTCGTCAATCTCTTCGACATTGCCGGCATGATCGCGACCCGAGAGCAGGTTCCAGCAGGCGATAAACAGGGCGGCAATTAACGGACCAATCACAAAGCCGTTGATACCGTAAATCTCCATCCCGCCGAGGGTAGTGATGAGGATGAGGTAGTCAGGCATTTTGGTGTCTTTACCCACCAGCAGCGGACGCAGAAGGTTATCCACCAGACCCACCACCAGCACAAAGAACCCGACGATAAACAGGCCCTGCCACAGCTGATGGGTGGCGAAGAGGAAGATGGCTGCCGGGACCCAGATGATGGCCGAGCCGACCGCCGGGATCAGCGACAGGAACGCCATCAGCGCACCCCACAAAATGCTGCCGTTGATGCCGACTATCCAGAAGGCGAGCCCGCCGAGAAAACCCTGCACCAGCGCGACCACGGCCGTGCCTTTTACCGTCGCTCTGGCGACGCCGGCGAACTTGGCAAACAGATGCTGTTTGGCAAAATCCGACAGCGGCAGGCTGTCGAGGATCTGGCGCATCAGCCAGGGGCCATCTTTCAGCAGGAAAAACAGCAGATAGACCATCACGCCAAAGCTGATGGCGAAGCCAAAGGTACCTTTACCTATCAGGAACGCGCTGCCGGCAAGGTATTGTCCGCCTCTTAACGCGGCGTCAGAGAGCTTTTTCTGGATCTCCGTTGCGGTATCCAGATCGTGCTCGATCAACAGCGCGCGCAGCCAGCCGGGCAGGTGGGCGAACAGGCTCGCCACCACGGTGGAGAACTGGGTGTCGTTCTGCTGCAGGCGCGTGTAAACGATATTGAGTTCAAAGGCTAACGAAGAAAAGATCACCATCAGCGGAATAAAGACGATGAGGCAGATAAGCAGCACGCTCAGCAGCGACGCCAGCCCGTTGCGATCTCCCATTCGGATACGCAGCGCGTTTTTAACCGGGTAGAAAATTACTGCCAGGATCGCGGCCCACAGAATCGCCGAGAAGTAGGGCGACAACACATCAAAAAACGCCCAGGTAACGAGCAGGAGTATGAGAATGAAAAACCCTTTGGTCAGTCCGTTAAATCGCATTAGCTCATCCTTTTTTAATGAAACACTACGACTATAGAGTGTTTTGCGTAATTTAACATATTGCGGTTTGCTGCCGGGTGGCGGCTGCGCCTTACCCGGCCTACGTGGATTGGTAGGCCCGCGCAAGCGCAGCGCCGCCGGGCAACAGGCTGCGACTCTCTCTAAAGTTTAGTGAGGGAAAACAGATACCACTTTCGCCTGACCGACGGCATGACCGGCGCGGTACATGCTGTAAGTACCGGCTTGCAGGAGGTGTCCTATGGCATGGCGACCCTATCTTTATGTGATTTACACGGTGCGGCCCCGGCTGAGCGCCCGTCGCGCGCGTCTTCGTCTGGTGCATGGCTAGCAATTTGTTAACAATCGCGGTATAAAAACACCTTCTTTGGATGTTTAGATGTCCATACGTATAGAAGGTGATATGCAAACACAACAAAACGGGCAGCTACAGCGCACCATGAAGACCCGCCATCTGATCATGCTCTCCCTCGGCGGCGTGATTGGCACCGGGCTGTTTTTTAATACGGGATACATTATTTCAACCACCGGGGCGGCGGGGACGCTGCTGGCCTATCTGATTGGCGCGCTGGTGGTCTGGCTGGTGATGCAGTGCCTCGGCGAGCTCTCCGTAGCAATGCCGGAGACCGGCGCTTTTCACGTCTACGCCGCGCGCTACCTTGGCCCGGCGACCGGCTACACCGTGGCGTGGCTCTACTGGCTCACCTGGACGGTGGCGTTGGGATCGAGCTTTACCGCCGCCGGATTCTGTATGCAGTACTGGTTCCCGCAGGTGCCGGTCTGGGTCTGGTGCGTGGTCTTCTGCGCGGTCATTTTTGCCCTCAACGTCATCTCGACCCGCTTCTTTGCTGAGGGCGAGTTCTGGTTCTCGCTGGTAAAGGTCATCACTATCATCGCCTTTATTATCCTCGGCGGGGCGGCAATCTTCGGCTTTATCCCGATGCAGGACGGTTCTCCCGCGCCGGGGCTGTCGAACATCACCGCCGAAGGCTGGTTCCCGCACGGCGGGCTGCCGATCCTGATGACCATGGTGGCGGTCAACTTTGCCTTCTCCGGCACCGAGCTGATTGGCATCGCGGCGGGTGAAACTGAGAACCCGCACAAGGTGATCCCTGTTGCCATCCGCACCACCATTGCCCGCCTGATCATCTTCTTTATCGGCACCGTCTTCGTGCTGGCGGCATTGATCCCGATGCAGCAGGCCGGGGTGGAGAAAAGCCCGTTCGTGCTGGTGTTTGAGAAGGTCGGCATTCCGTATGCCGCGGATATCGTTAACTTTGTGATTCTGACGGCGATCCTCTCGGCGGCTAACTCCGGGCTGTACGCCTCCGGGCGCATGCTGTGGTCTCTGTCGAACGAGAAAACCCTGCCGCGCTGCTTTGCCCGGGTGAACAAAAACGGCGTGCCGCTGACGGCGCTGTCGGTGTCGATGCTCGGCGGCGTGCTGGCGCTCTTCTCCAGCGTGATTGCTCCGGATACGGTGTTTGTCGCGCTGTCGGCCATTTCGGGCTTTGCGGTGGTGGCGGTGTGGATCAGCATCTGCGCCTCGCACTTTGTCTTCCGCCGTCGCCATCTGCAGGCCGGTAAGCCGCTCGACGATCTGCACTACCGCGCCCCCTGGTATCCGCTGGCGCCGGTGCTGGGCTTTATCCTGTGCCTGGTGGCCTGCGTCGGCCTGGCCTTTGACCCGAGCCAGCGCATCGCCCTTTACTGTGGCCTGCCGTTTGTGGCGCTGTGCTACGGTGCGTACTACCTTACTCAAAATCTGAAAACGCAGGAGCCTGAACATGTCGCAGAATAATCCGCTTACCGCCCTCCTTGAAACCCAGCCGTTTGTGGTGCTGGACGGGGCGATGGCAACGGAACTGGAAGCGCGCGGCTGTAACCTGGCCGACAGCCTGTGGTCGGCCAAAGTATTAATGGAAAACCCTTCGCTTATCCGCGACGTCCACCTCGATTACTTCCGCGCCGGGGCGCAGGTGGCGATCACCGCCAGCTATCAGGCCACGCCGGACGGGTTTGCCGCCCGCGGGCTGGACGAGGCGCAGTCCCGGGCGCTGATTGGTAAAAGCGTGGAGCTGGCGCGCAAGGCGCGGGAAGCGTATCTGGCGGAAAACCCACAGGCTGGCACGCTGCTGGTGGCCGGTTCGGTCGGGCCCTACGGCGCGTATCTGGCCGACGGGTCGGAATACCGCGGCGATTACACGCGTAGCGCGGAGGTGTTTCAGGCGTTTCACCGCCCGCGGGTGGAGGCGCTGCTGGATGCCGGGGCCGACCTGCTGGCCTGCGAAACCCTGCCATCCTTCGCTGAAATTAAAGCCCTGGCGGATCTGCTGACCGCCTGGCCGCGCGCCCGGGCGTGGTTCTCGTTTACCCTGCGCGACAGCGAACACCTGAGCGACGGCACTCCGCTGCGCGAGGTGGTGTCGGTGCTGGCGAACTATCCGCAGGTTATTGCGCTGGGCATTAACTGTATCGCGCTGGAGAACACCACCGCCGCGCTGCAACACCTGCAAAGCCTCACCGCGCTGCCGCTGGTGGTCTACCCGAACTCGGGCGAGCATTACGATGCGGTAAGCAAAACCTGGCATCACCACGGTGAGGCGTGCGAAACGCTGGCGGGATATCTCCCGCAGTGGTTAGCGGCAGGCGCAAAGCTGATCGGCGGGTGCTGCAGGACAACGCCGAAGGATATTGCGGAGTTGAACGCGCAGCGCTGATTTTGTGCCGGGTGGAGGCTGCGCCTTACCCGGCCTACGGTTCGAGCACTTTGTAGGCCCGGCAAACGCAGCGCCGCCGGGCGTTAATCATCGCACCTCTGCTTACGCCAGTAGTTCAATTATCCCCTCATCGGTTCTGAGCCAGCGCGGCCCTTTCACACGGGGCAAAGCAATTCACAGTCATTTTCGTGTTCTTAAAGCAATGGGGTAATTTAGGGATAATAAAAGACTTACAGCGGCTCCCTGGTCCGGCTGAAAATCGCCGAAGCGTTTCCTGTAGGCCGGGGCGAGGCGCATGGATGCGCCGAGAGGGCGTGACCTACATGGATGTAGGATCGCGCCCGACCCGAAAGCCGAAAGGAATACGCTGAGGGTACCGCGTAGCGGCGATTTTCTTTGCCGGGAGCCGGGGTAGCCAGGGGGGAGGCGGCGAGCCCCCCTGGCACGTTCACGGGTGATGCGACTGACAGAGAAGCACAGAACATGAAGTGAACGGAACCACCACCGGAGCCGCATGCTTCCCCTCACCGCTGTAACCCTGCCGGGTGGCGGCTGCGCCTTACCCGGCCTACGGTTCGAGCTCTTTGTAGGCCCGTGCAAGCGCAGCGCCGCCGGGCAATATCGCTGCCGAGGGTGATGTGCGGTCTGGTGCCCTCACCCCGGCCCTCTCCCACAGGGAGAGGGAGCAAACACTAAAAACGACAACCAGAGGTTGCCGTTTTGCTTTTACCTATGCCAACACAAACATCCCGTACGGGTGGATCTCCAGGTAATACTCCTCCCCGACGTCCGGCTGCAATCGTGTGGCATTGACCTGCAACAAAATCTCCTGCCCGTGCCACTCCACAATCACCTCGTACTGCGGCCCCATATAGGCGACGTGGCGGATCACGCAGCGCTGGCTCTCCTCGCCGTGCTGGCTCAGGGTGATCGCCTCCGGGCGCACGCCGACGGTGCCCGTCCCCTGGGCGGCAAAGTGCAGCGGGCGCGGCAGGCGGTAGCCGTGGATTGCCACAGACTCGTGGCTGAAGCTGGCCGGGAACAGGTTGGCATCGCCCATAAAGCTCGCCATAAAGCGCGACGCCGGCTGGCGATAGAGATCCTGCGGGGAGCCAATCTGCATGATGTTGCCCTTGTTCATCACCAGCACGGTGTCCGAGACCGCAAAGGCCTCGCTCTGATCGTGGGTCACATACAGCGAGGTGATATTGAACTGCTTTTGCAGCTCGCGGATCTTGTCGCGCATGCTGCGGCGCAGGTTGGCGTCGAGGTTGCTCAGCGGCTCATCGAACAGCAGCACTTTCGGTTTCAGGATAAGCGCGCGGGCCAGAGCCACGCGCTGCTGCTGGCCGCCGGAGATCTGATCCACATAGCGATCGTCGAAGCCCTCCAGATCCACCATCGCCAGCGCCTCTTTGACGCGGGTTTTGATCTCGGCGCGCGGCACGCCGAGCATCTTCAGGCCGTAGCCGACGTTCTCGCCGAGCGACATGTGCGGGAACAGGGCGTAGGACTGGAACACCATGCAGATATCACGCTGCTGAATGGAGCTGTGGGTCACGTCCTCGCCGTCGATAAAGATCTGCCCGTCGGTGGGTTTTTCCAGCCCGGCCACCAGACGCAGCACCGTGGTTTTGCCGCAGCCGGATGGGCCGAGCAGGGTCACCATCTGCCCCTGCGGGATCGCCAGGTTGATGCTTTCAATCACCGTGTTCGCGCCAAAGCGCTTGGTCACGTTACGCAGTTCAACGAAATGTTTCTGAGTCATAGTGTTACGCCTGGTTTTTGGCTTTGGAGCGGGAGATACGAGCCTCGCCGATCAGCCAGTCAAAGAGGAAAATGATCGCCAGCATGACCACAATCAGGATCGAGCCGTAGGCGATCGCCACGCCGTATTCGCCGTCTTCCACGCGGTTCAGAATGTAGGCCGTGGCCACGCGGGTATCCGGCGTGACGAGGAACACAATGGCGCTGACGGTGGTAATGGCCCGCACAAAGCTGTAGATCAGCGCCGACAGAATCGCCGGGCGCAGCAGCGGCAGCAGGATGTGCGTAATGGTGCGCAGCGACCCGGCGCGCAGGCTCAGCGAGGCCTCATCCAGCGACTTGTCGATCTGGCCGAGACCCGCGATCCCGGCGCGAATGCCCACCGGGACGTTACGCATCACCATCGAGATAATGACGATGGCGGCGGTGCCGGTCAGGTACACCGGGGCGCTGTTAAAGGCGAGGATGTAGGAGACGCCCGCCACGGTGCCCGGTACGGCGAAGCACAGCATGGTGGTGAACTCGATGGTCTTTTTGCCTTTGAACTGCTGGCGCACCACGATCCAGGCGATCAGCAACCCGAAGGCGGCGGTGATCGGCGCGGCGAGCCCGGTGTAGAGCAGGGTATCGAGCAGCGAAGGCCATGCGCCGTCGCTCCTCCCCTGGCCGAAAAGCTTGATAAAGTTATCCAGCATCTGGGTGTAATCCACAACCCAGTTGACGGTAAAGATGCCGTAGAAAATGCTGCCGTAGAGCAGGGCGTTAAAGGCGATCCACACCGCCAGAATCGCGATCACGCTCCTCACCAGGGTTACCGGCAGGGGCTGG